>ERZ778025.309-NODE-309-length-121127-cov-6.384069_pt1 | contig 121127 bp, 110 predicted proteins | sample MGYA00375755_ERZ778025 | MGnify/ENA primary metagenome ERZ778025 (study PRJEB29350, sample SAMN05389825) | bioreactor metagenome | isolation source: Thiocyanate bioreactor | place: South Africa: University of Cape Town | collected 2014-03-17 ...
TACAAAAATTGCAGCAAAAACTGTTTGCCAGCGGCCGGCCGCTGCAGATCCGCACCTTCCACAGCTGGTTTGCCGCGCTGCTCTACACGGCCCCGCTGGCCTTGCTGCAGGACAGTGGCCTGCCCGCGCACTACGATCTGCTGGAAGACGACGCGCAGGCCAAGGCCGAGGTCTGGCGCCCCTTCCTGCAGGCCGTGGCCCAGGACGCGCAGCTGCGCGCCGACTACGAGGCCTGCATCGCCGCGCATGGCCGCAGCAATACGCACAAGGCGCTGGAGGCGGCGCTGGACAAGCGCGTGGAATTCCTGCTGGCGGACGCGGCCGGCACCGTCGATGCGTCGGTGCCGCCCTTCGGCGCGGTCTACCCGCGCCTGGCCGGGTTCGAGTCCCCCGTGCAGGCCCTGGCCGGTGCGGCGGCCGCCGAGCGCTGGCAGGCATGGGCGCGGCTGCTGGGCGCCGAAGGCAACAAGACGCCGCAAAAGGCCGCGGCCGCCATCGTCGATGCCTTCGCCCAGGACGGCCTGGAGCAGCGCCTGGTCCTGCTGCGCAAAGCGCTCTTCGTCGCCACGGCCGACCGGCTGAGCAAGAACCTGGAGAAATACCCGGCTGCCCAGGAGGCCGATGCCGAACTGCAGCCGCTCCTGGCCGCGTGCGCACAGCACCAGGCCTGGCTGCACCAGCAGCGCATGGCGCGCCTGGCGCGCGCGCTGTGCGCGCAGTACGCGCAGCTCAAGCGCGCGCGCGGCTGGGTGGACATGAACGACGTGGAGCGCATGGCCCTGACCATGCTGGCCGACCCCGTGCTCGGCGGCTGGGTGCAGGAGCGGCTGGACGCGCGCGTGCGCCATCTGCTGGTCGACGAATTCCAGGACACCAACCCGCTGCAATGGCAGGCCCTGCAGGCCTGGCTGGCGGGCTATGCGGGCGCGGGCGGCGGCCTGCAGGCGCCCAGCGTGTTCATCGTGGGCGACCCCAAGCAGAGCATTTACCGCTTCCGCCGCGCCGAGCCGCAGGTGTTCCTGGCGGCGCAGGACTTCGTGCGCACGGCCCTGGGCGGCGACCTGCTGGCCTGCGACCACACGCGGCGCAATGCGCAGGCCATCATCGGCACCGTCAACGCTGCCATGCAGGCCGCGCAGTCCGACGGCGCATACCGCGGCTACCGCGCGCACACCACCGAGTCGCAGGCCGCCGGCACGCTGCTGCGCCTGCCGCCCATCGTGCCGGAGCCGGCCGCGCCCAGTGCGGACGCGGACGATGACGGTCTGCCGGCCTGGCGCGACAGCCTCGCCACGCCGCGCCATGAGGCCGAGGAAACCCTGCGCATGCGCGAATGCGCCCAGGCCGCGCGCTGGGTCGCGGCGCAGATGGCGCAGGGCGTGCCGGCCCAGGAAATCATGGTGCTGGCGCGCAAGCGCGAGCGCCTGGCCCAGATGCAGGAGGCGCTGCGCGCCCTGCACATCCCCTGCGTGCAGCCCGAAAAGACCGACCTGGCCGAAGCCCCCGAGGTGCAGGACCTGGCGGCCCTGCTTGATGCACTGGTCTCGCCCGGGCACGACCTGGCGCTCGCGCGCGCGCTGCGCTCGCCGCTGTTCCACGCGCCCGACGCCTTGCTCACCCACCTGGCCCTGCTGCGCCGCCAGCCCGGGCATGAGCACCTGGGCTGGTTTGATTTGCTACAAAAAACAGAGCTGCTTGCGCCTGAATACCAAGCGCTAGGGCCCGATTTGGCACTGTATCGCTCGTGGGTGGAGCAACTGCCGCCGCACGATGCGCTGCAGGCCATTTACCAGCACGCCGACGTGCCCGCGCGTTTTGCCGCGGCCGCGCCGGCGCCGCAGCGCGCCAGCGTGCTGGCCAACCTGCGCGCGCTGCTGGCCTGTGCGCTGCAGCAGGACGGCGGACGCTACCTCACCCCCTATGCCTTCGTGCGCGCCCTGAAGAAAGGCGGCCTGCGCGCCCCCAGCCGCGCCGATGCCCAGGCCGTGCGCCTGCTCACCGTGCACGGCGCCAAGGGCCTGGAGGCGCACAGCGTGCTGCTGCTCGATACCGATGCGCGCGGCAAGCGGGCCGAGACCATGGCCGTGCTCGTGGACTGGCCGGGCGAGCAGGCTGCGCCGCGGCGCTTCGTCTTCCTGGCCAGCGAGGCAAATCCGCCGTCGAGCGCGCAGGACACCCTGGCGGCCGAGCTGGCCGAGCGCCAGCGCGAGGAGCTCAACACCCTGTACGTCGCCGCCACGCGCGCCAAGCAGTGCCTGGCCCTGTCCTGCGTGCAGGCCAGCAGCGCCAACCCGGGGAGCTGGTGGGCGCGCCTGGCACCGCTGATGCAGCAGGACGCGGACCCGCAGGCCCTGGCCGCCCTGGCCCCGGGCCCGGCCCTGCAGGACGCCCCCTTCACCCTGTGGGAGCTGCCCGCGCCGCGCGCCGCCGCCCAGCCGCCCGCGCCGCCGGCGCCCCCCGAGGACGACCTGCCCGCGCGCCAGGGCCGCGCCATGCACGCCCTGCTCGAGCAGGTGGGCGTGGCCGGCCTGCCGCTGGAGCAGGCGCGCGACCAGGGCTGGAGCGATCTGCAGTTGGCGCAACTGGCGCGCGAATACGCCTTGCCCCGCTCTGCGGCCGAGGCCGCCGCCGCCCTGGCGCGCGGCATTCTGCAAGGCGAGGGCGCCTGGGCCTGGGACCAGGCCGCCGTGGCGCTGGCCGTGAACGAGGCGCCGCTGCTGCACCAGGGCGAAAGCCTGCGCCTGGACCGCCTGGTGTGCCTGCACCAGCCGCGGGCGGGCGCGCGCTGGTGGGTGCTGGACTACAAAAGCGCGCTGCAGCCCGAGCGCCAGCCCCAGCTCGTGGCGCAACTGCAGCGCTACCGCGCCGCCGTGCAGGCCCAGGTGCCGGGAGAGGTGGTGCACGCGGCCTTTCTGAGCGGCGACGGGCGGCTGGTGCTGCTGTAGGCGGGCATGCGGCGGCGCCCGGTGGCATGATTGCTCCATGCCTGTCGTTTCTGCCGTCGCCACCGCCGCTCCTGTCTCCCCTGCCGCTTTCGCCCCCTCCCTGCACTGCGACGCGGCCCTCATCGGCGCCGGTCCGGCCGGCCTCATGGCCGCCGAGGTGCTGGCCCAGGCGGGCCACGCCGTGCAGGTGTTCGACGCCATGCCCTCCGTGGGGCGCAAGTTTCTGCTCGCGGGCAAGGGCGGGCTCAACCTCACGCACTCCGAGCCCTTTGATGCCTTTGCCGCACGCTTTGGCACGCGCCGCGCGCAACTGGAGCCCCTGCTGGAGCATTTTGGCGCCGAGGCCCTGCGCGCCTGGGCGCTGGGCCTGGGGGTGGAGACCTTCGTGGGCAGCTCCGGCCGCGTGTTTCCCACCGGCATGAAGGCCGCGCCGCTGCTGCGCGCCTGGCTGCACCGGCTGCGCGGCATGGGCGTGCAGTTCCACATGCGCCACCGCTGGCTGGGTTGGGCACCTGACGGAGCCTTGCGCTTTGCCGCGCCGCAGGGCGAGCGCCTGGTGCACGCGCGTGCCACGGTGCTGGCCCTGGGCGGCGCGAGCTGGCCGCGCCTGGGCTCGGACGCCGCCTGGGTGCCGCTGCTGGCCGCACGCGGCGTGCCCATCGCGCCGCTGCAGCCGGCGAACTGCGGCTTCGACGTGGCGCGCGTGGACGCGCCGCTGGGGGAGACGCGGCGCGCCTTTCTGCGCGAGCTCATCGGCCGTGGCAGCGCGCCCGCCGTGGGATGGACGCCGCATTTCGCCGAGCGCTTTGCGGGCCAGCCTTTCAAGTCCGTGGCCCTGTCGTTCACCGACAGCCAGGGCCGCCATTTCGCGCGCCGCGGCGAGTTCGTGGCCACGGCCACGGGGGTGGAGGGCAGCCTGATCTACGCCGTCTCCAGCCTGCTGCGCGACGAGATCGCCGTCCATGGGCACGCCACCTTTCTGCTCGACCTGCTGCCGGACCACACGCCCGAGCGCGTCCTGGCCGAAGTGCGCCACCCGCGCGGTGCACGCAGCCTCTCCAGCCACCTCAAGGGGCGCCTGGGGCTCGACGGCATCAAGGCCGCCATCCTCTACGAGCAATTGGGCAAGGACGGCATGCAGGATACGGCGCGGCTCGCGCAGGCCATCAAGCAGCTTCCCGTCACCGTGCTGGCGCCGCGGCCGCTGGCGGAGGCAATCAGCACGGCCGGCGGCGTGGCCTTCGAGGCGCTGGATGCGCACCTCATGCTCCAGGCCCTGCCCGGCGTGTTCTGCGCGGGCGAGATGCTCGACTGGGAGGCGCCCACCGGCGGCTACCTGCTCACCGCCTGCTGCGCCACCGGGCGCGCCGCCGGGCAGGGCGCTGCACGCTGGCTGCAATCCGCATCGGGCGGGCATGCCCCGCCGCGGGTTGCAGGTTGATACACTGCAATCCACCCCATCCGCAAACCGGCGCATTGTTTCCATGAGTTCCATCTCGACGGTGATCTTTGCTGACCTCACAGGCAGCACCGGACTCTACGAGTCCCTCGGCAATGAGCGTGCGGCGGCCATTGTTCTGCGCATGACGCAGTGGATCGGCGACGCCATCCAGTCCCATGAGGGGCGTGTGGTGAAGAACCTGGGCGATGGCGTGCTGGGCGTGTTTGCCAGCGCCCACGAGGCCGTGTCCATGGCGGGGGAGCTGCAGCGTGCGCACCAGGTGAACCTGCAGCGCTGGCCCGGCCCCATGCATACGGAGATCCGCATCGGCGTGGCCTGCGGCGAGGTTCTGGAGGTCGAGGGCGATACCTATGGCGATGCCGTGAACGTGGCCTCGCGTCTGTGCGAGAAAGCCGGTCCCAGCGAGGTCTGGGTGAACGACGTCGCCGCCGTGGACGCCGGGATCGTGCCCGGCGTGCGCTTTCGCAAGCTCGGCATGTTCGAGATCCGCGGCAAGTCCGAATCGCAGATGGTGTTCCTGGCCGAGTGGCGCGATGGCGAGGACGCCGGCGATATGCTGACCATGCAGGCGGGGCTGCCGAGCACGGTGACGCCGCTCGATTCCCTGCTGGGCAGCATCCGCATCCACTGGCCTGGGGGCGAGCGGGAGTTTTCTTCCAGCCAGATGCCGGTGCAGATCGGACGCTCCAGCGAGATGCCGCTGTGCGTGCCCGATCCGCGCGTCTCGCGCGTGCACGCGCGCATCGAGTGGCGCCATGGCCGTTTCGCCCTCACCGACCAGAGCAGCTACGGCACCTGGGTGTGGTTCGAGGGCAGCGAGACGGCCGTGCCGCTGCGCCGCGACACCTGCCTGCTGCACGGCACGGGGCGCATCACCCTGGGCATGCCCTTCGAGGAAGGCGCGCCGGTGCTGCACTTCGAGGTGTCGGGAAGTAACATGCGCCTGTCGCGCTAGCCGCCATCCGTGCGTGGCCCGCGGCGGGTACCTGAGGTCGTCATTCCATCCCTGTGAAAGGAGCGCCATGCTCGACGGTCTGCGCAAAGCCCTGGGCCTGGGCCCCCACCCGGCGGCGGTGCCGCCGGGCGTTGTCACGCCGGCCCAGCTGGCGCACTGGGCCGCGGCGCGCGGCTGGCGCTATGCCGCAGCAGACGGGGAGGGCGGCTACACGCTGGAAGGGCGCCTGGGCGAACACGCCTGGCAGCTCGAGAGCGGCACGCCTGCGCGCGACTACATGCAGGGCGCAGAGCTGCGCCTGCGCGCCGAGCTGCCCATAGACCCCGGCGCGAGCGTGATGCTGATGAACCGCGCGCTCAAGGAAGAGCTGGAGGTGCGGGCCTACGGTGCCATCACCCAGGATGTGCAGACCACGGTGACCGAGAGCCTGCCGCAGGAGCTGCGCTGGCTGTCCATCCTCGAAGAGGTGAGCGTGCCGCACTGGCCGGCCTCGTTCCGCCAGGCCTTTGCCGTGCTCGGCAGCCGCGCGCGCGATGCACGCCAGTGCGTGCACGCGGCGGTCGTGGCCCAGGCCATGCACGAAGGCCAGGCGGCTGCGCCCGGCCAGGTGCCGCTGGTGCTGATGCTGGACGAAGGCGGCCTGCGGCTGCGCATGCAGACCCTGCCCGGCCACCTGCCGGACCTGGAGTACGCGCTGGCGCTGTTCCTCATGGTGGCCCAGGTGGCCATGCACCATCTGCCGCCGCCTGCGCCGCAGGCGGCAGCCACGGCAGCGCCGCCGCCCGCCTGAGGGCGCGCGCGGCGCTGCCGGGTGTGCCGCTCAGTGGGCGGGCTTGACGGGCATGTGCTTGCCCAGCTCCCACTTGGCGATGGCGTTGCGGTGCACTTCGTCCGGGCCGTCGGCAAAGCGCAGGGTGCGCGCCTGGGCGTAGCTGAAGGCGAGCGGGAAGTCGTCGCTCACGCCGCCGCCGCCGTGCACCTGCATGGCCCAGTCGATCACCTGGCAGGCCATGCTGGGCGCCACCACCTTGATCATGGCGATTTCTGTCTTGGCGACCTTGTTGCCGGCCACGTCCATCAGCCAGGCGGCCTTCAGGGTGAGCAGGCGGGCCATGTCGATCTTGCAGCGGGCCTCGGCAATGCGCTCTTGCGTCACCGTCTGCTGCGCCACGGTCTTGCCAAAGGCCACGCGCGAGGACGCGCGCTTGCACATCAGCTCCAAAGCACGCTCGGCCAGGCCGATCAGGCGCATGCAGTGGTGGATGCGTCCGGGGCCCAGGCGGCCTTGGGCGATCTCGAAGCCACGGCCTTCGCCCAGCAGGATGTTGGAGACGGGCACACGCACGTTCTCGAAGGTCATCTCAACGTGGCCGTGCGGCGCGTCGTCGTAGCCCAGCACGTTCAGCGGGCGGATGATCTTGATGCCGGGGGTGTCAGCGGGCACCAGCACCATGCTCTGCTGCGAGTGGCGGGGGGCTTCGGGATCGGTCTTGCCCATGGTGATGAACACAGCGCAGCGGGGGTCGGCGGCGCCGGAGATCCACCACTTGCGGCCGTTGATCACGTACTCGTCGCCCTGACGCTCAATGCGCGTTTCGATGTTGGTGGCGTCGCTCGATGCGACATCGGGCTCGGTCATCGCAAAGGCCGAGCGGATCTTGCCTTCGAGCAGTGGCTTGAGCCAGCGGGCCTTGTTGGCCTCGTCACCGTAGCGGGCAATGGTTTCCATGTTGCCGGTGTCGGGTGCGGAGCAGTTGAACACCTCGCTGGCCCATGGCACGCGGCCCATGATTTCAGCCAGCGGTGCGTATTCCTGGTTGGTGAGACCCGCACCCGAATAGCCCGAGGCTGCAGCGCTGTCGACGGGCAGGAACAGGTTCCACAACCCGGCCGCCTGGGCCTTGGGCTTGAGGTTTTCGATGGTGTTCAGCGCACTCCAGCGCTTGCCAGCGGCGGTGTTGGCGGCCAGCTCATCCTTGTAGGCGGACTCGTTCGGATAGATGTGGTCATCCATGAACTGGAGCAGCTTGGCCTGCAGTTCCTTGGTTTTGGGCGAGTAGTCAAAGTCCATGGGTTTCTTCTCCGTTGGTAATCGTGGGACGGCGCTGGGGTTGCGTCGTGTGTTCAGCCGCGCTGGGCAAACGACCAGGCCAGCTGGGCCATGGGCCGTGCGGTGTCGCCTGAGGCCTTGGCCTGGGCGCTGGAGGCGGTGCCGGCCTCTACCCGCTTGGCAATGCCCTGCAGAATCGCGGCGATGCGGAACATGTTGTAGGCGAGGTAGAAGTTCCAGTCCGCGCGCAAGGCTTCGGGCGTGGCGATGCCAGTGCGCTCGCAGTAGCGGCGGATGTAAGTGTCTTCGTCGGGAATGCCCAGGGCGCCCAGGTCCAGCCCCGCAATGCCACGCCCGAGCGATGCGGGAATGTGCCAGCTCATGCAGTGGTAGCTGAAGTCCGCCAGGGGGTGACCCAGTGTGGACAGCTCCCAGTCGAGCACGGCAATCACGCGGGGCTCGGTGGGGTGGAACATCAGGTTGTCCAGACGAAAGTCGCCGTGCACGATGGATACGTGGCCCTCATCCCGCGCGCTGGCGGGCATGTTGGCGGGCAACCATTCCATCAGGCGGTCCATCTCTTCGATGGGCTGCGTGATGGAGGCTACGTACTGCTTGCTCCAACGGCCGATCTGGCGGTCAAAGTAGTTGCCAGGCTTGCCGTAGTTGGCCAGGCCACGGTCCGCAAACTTGACGGTGTGCAGCGCTGCGATCACCCGGTTCATCTCGTTGTAGATGTCACCGCGTTCAGCAGGCGTCATGCCCGGCAGGGATTGGTCCCACAGCACGCGGCCCTGCATGCACTCCATCACGTAGAAGGCACGCCCGATCACCGACTCGTCCTCGCACAGCACAAACATGCGCGGCACGGGTACGTCGGTGCCGTACAGGCCGCTCATCACCGCAAACTCGCGCTCGATGGCATGGGCCGACGGCAGCAGCTTGGCCACGGGCCCGGGCTTGGCGCGCATGACATAGCTGGCGCTGGGCGTGATGAGCTTGTAGGTGGGGTTGGACTGCCCGCCCTTGAACATCTCCACCGTCAGCGGGCCAGCAAAGCCCTCCATGTTCTTGGAGAGCCATGCGGTCAGCGCTTCGATGTCAAAAGCATGCTGATCGGAAACAGGGCGGGTGCCGACGAAATGGTCAAAGTTGCTCATGGAGGCGGATGAAAGGTCGTGCAGTCGGTGATGGGGTAGTCGGCTCAGTTGTCGGCTTCTGCGATGCGCATGAGGGCTTCGCGGTCACGCACCACCAGGCCGCCTGGCTCGATGCGGATCGCGTCTTCGCGTTCCATGGCCTTGAGCTCCTGGTTCACGCGTTGGCGTGATGCGCCCAGCAGTTGGGCCAGTTCTTCCTGCGCCAGTTGCAGGCTGATGCGCATCTCGCTGCCGTCCGACAGGCTGGGCACCCCATAGCTGCGCACCAGGTGCACCAGCTGTTTGGCCAGGCGTGAGCGCAGGGGCAATGTGTTGAGGTCTTCCACCAGCCCGAACAGCTGGCGAATGCGACGCGCATGCAGGCGCAGCATGGCTTCGTACAGCTCGGTGTGTACGGCCAAAATCTTGCGGAAGTCGGCTTTGGCCACGCACAGGATCGTGGTGTCGCCATGCGCATAGGCGTCGTGTGTGCGCCGGTCCCCGTCGAAGATCGCCACGTCGCCAAACCAGATGCCCGGCTCCACATACGTCAGCGTGATCTGCTTGCCCGAGATGGAGGTGGAGCTCACCCGTACCGCACCGCGCGCGCAGGCAATCCACTCCTCGGGTGGATCCCCACGTGCGGCAATGAGGCCGCCGTCCTTGAAGCGTTTGACGTATGCACATCGGAGGATGTCGTGGCGTAGCGAAGGTGAGAGTGATGAAAACCAGCGACCGGAGTTGATCGCTTCACGTTCTTCGATAGTAAGAATCGGGTCGTCCATGGCCTGTCTTTTGGGTGACTAGAAACAGGCCCATTGTCGCGTCAGGGACCTGCGCAATGCGTCAGGGTTGTCACCTGCGTGTCTGCGCGTAAGCGCGCGTTGGCGGGTCACTGCGAGGTCGCAAACACGTGATGGGGCAATAAAAAACCCCCGGTGCTGGGTGGCAGCGTGCCGGGGGTTGATGTGCCTGTGACGGTGGATATGCCGAGGCGTTTGAGGCGCAGCGCTACTCGTAGCGGGGCACGCGCTTTTCCAGGAACGCGGAGATGCCTGTGCCGCCGTTGGCGTGGTGCAGGTTCTTCACGAAGTGGTCGCGCTCCTGGCCCAGGTGGTTTGTGAGCTGGGCCTGGGGGGCTTCGTTCAGCAGTTCCTTGATGCTGGCCAATGCGTTCGGCGCACGGGCGTTGAGCTGCTCTGCCAGCGCGAGGGCCGCGTCGAGTGCGCTGCCTGCTTCGGCAACGCGGTTGACCAGGCCCATTGCGTGCAGGCGCTCTGCGCCGATGCGGTCGCCACACATGAGGATTTCGGTGGCCAGCTGGCGCGGCAGCGCCTGGGCCAGGCTCCAGCTGGCGCCGCCATCGGGAGACAGGGCCACATTGCTGTAAGCCATCACAAACACGGCATTGCGCGCCGCCACGATGAAGTCGCAGGCCAACGCGAGCGAAAACCCGGCCCCGGCCGCAGCACCTTCCACGGCCGCAATTACCGGCTTGGGATAGGTGCGGATGGTCTCGATCCAGTTGTGCAGGCCTTCGATGCTCTGCGCCTGAACCTCGGGCGGCTGTTGCCGGTTGGCCAGCAGCCGCTGCAGGTTGCCGCCCGAGCAGAACATGCCGTCCGAGCCGGTGATGACCACGCTGCGGATGTCAGGGCTGCTCTCGGCCACACCCAGCGCTTCCACGCCGGCGGCGTACATCACCGGGTCGATGGCGTTGCGCCGCTCGGGGTTGCGGAGGGTCAGGATCAGGGTCTGCCCCTGGCTGGTGCTCTGGAGTTCTGCGGGCATGGCGGTCTTCGGTGGGCTGGCCGTGGTGCTGGCCGATCAGGCTTCTTCGACGTGGCTCAGGCTCAGGCCGATGGCCCCGCGCCGGCGCAGCCAGGGGCTGGGGCGGTAGCGCGTGTCACCGTACACGGTCTGCATGTTGAACAGCACTTCCAGGATGTTGGTGGGGCCCCAGCGGTCGCCCATGGCCAGCGGGCCCAGCGGGTAGCCCAGGCCCAGGGTCACGGCGGTCTCCAGGTCCTTGGGGGTGCAGATGCCTTGCTGGCAGATGTCGCTGGCGATATTGACGATGGTGGCCACCACGCGCTGCGTGACAAAGCCGCCGCTGTCACGGATCACGCTGACGGCCTTGCCATCGCGCGCAAACAGCGCATGCGCCGCATTGCGGATGTCCACGCGTGTGGCGGGGTTGGTGGCCAGCACGCGGCGCTTGGTGGCGGCGTCATCGATCAGCATGTCGATGCCGATGGTGCGGGCCGGGTCCAGCCGCTCCACCACCGCCACGGTGGTCACATCAAAGCCCAGCGGGGCCACCAGCGTGATGGCCTGGGGGGAGGGCGATTGACCGGTTTCGATGGTGGTACCTAGGTCCTTGAGCAACTGGTACAGCTCGGCCCGGCGTGCAGCGCGCGGGGACACCCACACCGGGGGAATGTCGTTGACGACGGGGACGGGTGCCTCGGCGGGCACCTGGGCCACGCCGTCCACGTAGCGGTAGAAGCCTTCGCCCACTTTCTTACCCACCACGCCCCCTGCCAAGCGCTGGGCAGTGATCACGCTGGGGCGGAAACGGGGTTCGTCGTAATACTGGCGGTAGATGGATTCCATGACCGGATGCGACACGTCCAGCGCCGTCAGGTCCATCAACTCGAAGGGCCCGAGCTTGAAGCCGACCTGGTCGCGCAGGATGCGGTCGATGGTGGCGAAGTCGGCCACACCTTCGCCCACGATGCGCAGGGCCTCCGTGCCAAAGCCGCGCCCGGCGTGGTTCACGATAAAGCCTGGGGTGTCCTGTGCCTGCACCGGGGTGTGGCCCATGGCCTTGGCATAGGCAGCCAGCGCCGTGCAGATGGAAGGATCGGTCTTGAGGCCCGCAATGACCTCCACCACCTTCATCAGCGGAACGGGGTTGAAGAAGTGGAACCCCGCTAGGCGTTCCGGGCGCTTGAGGGATGCGCCAATCGCCGTCACGGACAGGGAGGATGTGTTGGTCGCCAGCACCGCATCGGCGCGCACCACCCCCTCCAGTTCAACGAAGAGGGCCTGTTTGGCATCCAGCCGCTCCACGATGGCCTCCACCACCAGGTCGCAGGCCGCCAGGTCCGCCACCGTTGTGACGGGGTGCAGCCGTGCAGTCAGCGCGGTGGCTTGGTCAGCCTCGATCCGGCCCTTGGCGACCAGCTTGTTCCATTGTTCCTGCAAGGCGGCCCTGGCGGCGTCGGCGGCCCCGGGGTTGGCGTCCAGCAGAAAAACCTGGCTGCCAGCCTGGGCAGCAATTTGTGCGATGCCCCGGCCCATGGCGCCGGTGCCCACGATGGCGATATTGGGAAACTGAATTTTCATAGCGGCATTATGGCTCTGGCCTTATCTGGGACTTATGTGCAAGAATCCTCCGGACCGAAAAACAGAATTGATTGTGAAAATCCGTAACACCATTTTTGGGCCGGGATTGTGGGCGCTTGCAGCCGGTGCTTCGGCGCTGTCCCTGGGCAATGGTAGTGGTACGGTGGTGTTGGGCTCCCCGGTCGATCTCTCGTTCGAGTTGCAGCCCGACCCTGGCACCGATGTCGCGTCGTCCTGCGTCACGGCCAAGCTGGTGGCAGGCGACAACGCCATCAGCGACAGCAAGGTGCGCGTGATCCCATTGCCCGAGGTGCGTGGGCGTCCGTCGGGCGTTCGCGTGTTGGCCTCGGTATCGCTGGATGAGCCTGTACTGACCGTCACCCTGTCTGCAGGGTGCAATGGCAAGACCACGCGCAGCTACACCTTCCTTTCGGACCTGCCGACCACCGTGACCCGATCTGCCTCCGCGTCGCCCGTGGATGTGACGCGGCTTCCCTCTGCCGCCACCCGCACAGGCGCGGAGTCACAGAGTTCTCCTGCCGTGGGTGGTGGCAGTTCCGCCGCATCTTCAGCCGCAACCAGCATGGCCCAGGCCACCCGGCCCAGCGACAAGGCGGCGGCACCGGCAAGGGCTGTGCGTCCGCAGTCTGCGGACCGCAGCGCGCCAGGGGCTGCAACCTCCCCACGACCTTCAGCGCGCGTGGGCGCGGCGGCTCCCGGCAAATCAGCGGTAGGTGCTGCACCGGCCGTGCGTTCCCGTCTGGTGGTGGAGCCACTGGACACCTGGCTGGACAGCCCGGTGGCACTGCGCTCCACGGGGCAACTGCCCACCGCGCCGTCCGAGGAGATGTCGGCGCTGCGGGCCCAGGCCGCTGCTTTGTGGAAGTCGCTGAACACCGCGTCCGAAGATCTGCAAAAGGACAGCGAACGGCTCAAGGCCCTGGAAACAGACACAGCCGCGCTGCGTGCACAGGCCGCCAAGGACCGCGCCACGGCCGGTCAGTTGCAGCAGCAGCTGGAGCTGATGGAGCAGGAGCGGTTCCCTGCAACAGTGGTGTATGCCCTCGGAGGCCTCTTGGCCCTGGCGCTGCTGGGTGTGGCATGGATGTGGTCGCGGATGCGCAGTGCGTCCGACAAGGCGATGCGGTCATGGCGCGATTCCGTGGCCCTGGGCGCGCGCGCCGAGGCCACATCGGCCCATGACGAGGCGCTGGGCCTTACGCCCCATCCTGGCGACACCTGGCTGCCGTCGGAAACCCAGCCCCACGCTGTCGCAGCCGGCCTTGAGTCCGGTGCAAGCCCCTTGGGCAAAGCCGCCCCGGTGGCGGTGGAGCCACGCTTCGTGGCAACCAGCCCTGCGGCCAGTGCGCCCGCCCCGTTGCAGGCCAAGGCTGCTGCCCCGTCCCCGGCGCCCTCCGTGGCAGCCCACATCGTCAACCCTGAAGAGCTGTTTGACATTCAGCAGCAGGCCGAGTTTTTTGTCTCGGTGGGCGAGCACCAACAGGCCATCGAGGTACTGAAGCACCACATTGCAGAGCACCGCGAGACCTCGCCGCTGGCTTACCTGGAGCTATTGAGGCTGTACCACACCCTCAGCCGGGTGGACGAGTTTGCGCAGTTGCGCACCCAGTTCATGCAGTTCTTCAACGCACAGGTGCCGGAGTTTGCGGGCTTTCATCGCACAGGCCGCATGCTGTACCACTACACCGACGCGCTGGCCGAGATCGAGGCCGAGTGGACAACGCCCGCAGTGCTGGGCTTGCTGGAGAAATTTCTGTTCCGTCGTTCGGGCGCCGAAGCGGTGGAGCCGTTTGATCTGGCAGCCTATGACGATCTGCTGCTGCTCTTGGCGGTGGCGCAGACGACGCCTGCCAGTGCACGGGGTGCGCCGCCGCCCCGCAAGCGGACGACCCCGCTGGCACCTCCCCGGTCTGAAACGCTGGTCGCTCCCTCGGGTCCTACCCCCGCTGCGGCGGCTCTGCACGACGACTTGCCGCTCGATTCGCTGGCCGCCAGTCTGGAGTTCGAATTTGCGATGAAGGCCCAGCAGGATCCGGCACCTGCGCCCGCTCTGGTTGCGCCCTCCAAGCCCGCAGCGTCTGTGGGCGAGGACTCGCGGGGCATTCCACTGGATCTGGATCTGTCGGACCCTCCCCACCTTACGCTGAGCGATCTGCCTCCGGTGCCCGTGACGGCGCCGCCACCCGCAGGCCAGCCGGTCGGCTTTGGCATGGAGAACGATCTCATGGAGCTTCGCCTTGAGCTGGAACAGATGAAAAAGCCTGACCGCAAGTAGCGAGTCGCGGTTCCATCGACCGCCCCGGCGGCGGTAAAGCGGCGCGGCAATTGCCGCAGCCCCGGCCGCTGCGCTGGAGCTATGCAGTCATCACCGCATCAGCGCCATCAGCGCTGCGGCCGATGCTTCAGGGTCCGGTGCGTTGACCAAGGCCCGCACAACCGCCACGGAACCCACGCCAGTGGCCAGCACCGTGGGGAACTGCTCGGCGCTGATCCCGCCAATCGCCACTTGCGGGTAGTGCCGCATCAGCTGCGCATACACCCCCAGCCTGCCCACACCCTGAGGTGCGGTGGCCATTTTTTTGAGGGTCGTAGGGAACACGGCACCCATCGCGATATAGCTGGGCCCCACGGCGTCGGCACGCACCATTTCGGCATACCCATGGGTGCTCACGCCCAGGCGCAGGCCGGAGCGGTGGAGCGTCTGCAGCTCTTCGGCGGTGAGCGCGTCCAGGTCTTCCTGGCCCAGGTGGATGCCGTAGGCGCCTGCATCGATCGCATCCCGCCAGTGGTCGTTGATGAACAACAGCGCGCCCGTGCCTTGAACGGTCTCGACGGCGGCTTGGACTTCGGCCCGGATGGCGCGGGCGTCGTCCGATTTGAAGCGCAACTGCACCGTGGGCACTCCGGCGCGTGCCATGCGGCCCACCCACTGGGCGTCAGGCAGTACGGCATACAGGCCCAGGCGCTCGGGGCACGCGGCAAACTGCTGGGCGCGTGGAAGGCGCTGCAGGCCAAAGTCCTGGGGTTCGTCGGGCCACTGCTCGGGCTGTGCGCTGCCGGTGCGCAGCGCGCGCGCCTGCCAGGCGCGGGCCAGGCATTCGGCGTCGTGGGCAATGAAACCCAGCTGGCTGCAGGCCTGCAGCGCGGCCAGGTAGACACGGTCCTGCGACGTGGGTGTGGGCACGGGCTCGGGCGCAAACCCTGCAAAGGTGGCCGCGTGGTGGCTCAGGATGGCGTGCGCCAGGGCGGTGGTGTCATGCATGGGCGTGGTGCCAGAAAGGGGTGCCCAGCACGGGGGTGCTGGGCTGGGCGGCGTCTTGTGCGGCCATGGCACCCGCCAGGCGGGCTGCACGCCCGGCGCTCACGGCATCGGCAAACGCACCGGCCATGGCCACCGGGTCTTGGGCCAGGGCCACGGCGGTGTTCAGCAGCACGCCGTCATAGCCCCATTCCATGACTTGGCAGGCGTGCGAGGGCAGGCCCAGCCCGGCATCGACCAGCATGGGCACATTCAGGCGCTCGCGCAGTGTCTGCAGCGCGTAGGGGTTGACCGGGCCGCGCCCGGTGCCGATGGGGGCGGCCCAGGGCATCACGGCCTGGCAGCCCACGTCCACCAGGCGCTGACACAGCACCAGGTCTTCGGTGCAGTAGGGCAGCACCTGAAAGCCTTCCTTGATGAGGCGCTCTGCCACGCCCACCAGGTTCAGCGTGTCGGGCTGCAGGGTGTAGTCGTCGCCGATCAGCTCCAGCTTGATCCACGGAGTGTTGAACACCTCGCGCGCCATCTGTGCGGTGGTGATGGCCTCTTGCGCGCTGTGGCAGCCGGCGGTGTTGGGCAGCACGGGCACGTTGAGTTTGCGCAGCAGCTCCCAGAAGCTGCTGCCGCTCTCGGCCGGGTTGCTGCCCTGGCGGCGGAGCGAGGCGGTGACCATGGCGGGCCGGGCGCGCAGCACGGCGGCTTCGAGCACGGCGGGCGAGGGGTAGCGCGAGGTGCCCAGCAGCAGGCGGCTAGCGAACGTCTGGCCGTACAGCACCAGCGGGTCTTGGGGCGTCGGAGTGGTCATTGGATTACTATGATTTTGATAGCTGCTGGCGCATGTTTTTTATACGCTAGCAGCCATTTTGATTGAGTTACTGTTACCTCAGCCGCCGGTGACCGGCGAGATGATCTCCACGCGGTCGCCAGGCTGCAACGCATGGGCGGCGTAGCGGGTGTTGGGCACAAAGGTGGTGTTTACGGCCACGGCAAACGGGGGGCGCGCTTCGATGGCGGCCACGGCATCGGCCACGGTGGCGCCTTCGGGCAGTTCGTGCGGGACTTGGTTGATCGAGATGTTCATGCAAATGCGGGGGCGGCAACGTCGGCTGGGGCGGGGGCTGTTGGCTCCAGTTCCAGCCGGAGGTCAAAACGTTCGGACAGGGTCGATTGTCCCGTGTTCAGCACCTCTAGGGTCACGTCCAGCATGGCGGGCGAGATCATGAAGCCGTGGCGGTACAGGCCGTTGATCTCCAGCACGCCCGGGCGGGTCTGGCGGATGGCGGGCAGGTTGTCGGGCAGGGTGGGGCGGCACTGCGTGGCCAGCTCCAGAATCCGCCCTTCGCCGAAGCCGGGGTGCACGGCGTAGGCGGCGCTCAGCAGCTCCAGGGTGGAGCGCACGCTCGCCGGAGAGCGGTCGTCGGACTCGATCTCGGTCGCGCCGATGACGAACAGATGGTCTTCTTTGGGCGCGATGTAAATGGGGTAGCGGGGGTGCACCAGCCGGGTGGGGCGCTGCAGCGTCACGTCGGGCGCGTGGATGCGCGCCACTTCACCGCGCACGCCGCGCAGCGCGCTCCACTGGTCCTTGGCGCCCAGGCCACGGCAGTCCAGCACCCGGTCGGGCTGGCCGGGTGCGCCGGGGGTAAATGCTTCGGGCGACTGGGGCGTGTGCCAGTGCGCCCGCACTCCCAGGCGCTCCATTTCCACCACCAGGGCGGCCAGCAACTGGCGGTTGTCCAGCTGGCCCTCGCTGGGCAGGTACAGGCCCTGGTTGAAGCGGTGCGCAAGGGCAGGCTCCACCTGCTCCAGGGCGCCGCTGTCGAGCTTTTGCAGGGGGGGCAGCTCGGGCAGGCTGCGCTGGTTGTTTTCAAGCTGGCGGGTGAAGCGCTGGGCTTCGGCCACGTCTTGGCGGTGCCACACGATCAGCGTGCCGGCCTGCTGAAAAAACACGGGTTCTGACAGGGCTGCCAGCAGCTCGGGCCAGCGGGTCAGCGCGTGATGGCCCATGCGGACCACGCCGGGTTCGGTGATCGCGGACTCTGCCAACGGGGCCAGCATGGCCGCAGCCACCGTGGCGGCCGAGTTCTCGGCGGCGGGGCCGCCCGCGTCATAGATATCCACGCGGTGCCCCTGGCGCGCCAGCTCCACGGCCAGCAGACGGCCCATCAGGCCTGCGCCCAGGATGACAAAGGAAGAAGGTTGAAGTGACATAGATCCGTCAGTGTGTCCGTGGTGTGGCAAGCGGCCATGGACAAAACGGGGTCACCGTTGATGGAAACTCCCCACGCCAGCATGACCTGGATCGGGTAGCGGGGCTCCTGCTTCGGTCGCAGTGCACAGGGTTCTGTGCAGGCCCCAGGGTATTTCTCAGTCGCACGCCCAAGAACAGCATCTTGATGGCAGGACACCCCTGTTTCGTCCGGAAAGTGAATTACAGCACATCCCCCATGTGCCCCGTTTTGACGTGGCGCATAGGCCATAATTTTTGCCATGATTTCACCGACGACCTCCTTGCCCTCCACGGGCCACCGCTACGCACGCGTGCTGTCCATCGCAGGGTCCGACAGCGGCGGGGGCGCAGGCATCCAGGCCGACCTCAAGACCTTCAGTGCGCTGGGCTGCTACGGCATGACGGCCATTACCGCCATCACGGCCCAGAACACCTGCGGGGTGACGGGCATCCACGGCATTCCGCCCGAGATGCTCAAGGCCCAGATCGATGCGGTGGTGCAGGACATTGGCGTGGACGCCGTCAAGATCGGCATGCTGCACTCGCCTGACGTGGTGCATGTGGTGGCAGAAGCCATTCGGACCTATCGGCTGCCGCACGTGGTGCTGGACCCGGTGATGGTGGCCACCAGCGGCGACCGGCTGATTGCGCAGGAGACGGTGGCCGTGCTGGTCCAAGAGCTGTTTCCGCTGGCCGAGGTGGTCACGCCCAACCTGGACGAGGCCGGATGGTTGCTGGGGCGCCGTATCGAAGGCGTGGAGGCGCTGGAGCTGGCTGCGCAAGACCTGCTGCGGCTGGGCGCCCGCGCGGTATTGCTCAAAGGCGGGCACTTGCCGGGCGACTGGGTGGTGGATGTGCTGGCCGTACAGGGTGGAGAACACGAATCAGGACACGGCCACCGGTTGCAGTCACAACGCATTGCCACCCACAACGGGCATGGCACGGGCTGCACCCTGTCGTCTGCGATTGCAGCCCACTTGGCGCTGGGCCTACCGCTGGAGCAGGCCGTAGAGCGGGCACGGGCCTACATCTTGGGGGCCATTGCTGCCGGAGCGAATGTCACCACCGGCCGGGGCCACGGCCCCCTCAACCACGGCTACGCGCCGGTGGCACAGCGGGTGTTTCAGACGCCATAGAGCGTCTTTTTAGGTGTTTTGAGGCGCAAGCGCTAGTCAACCATGCGCTGAGTGCTCCTCTTTTGATAGTGTTTTGGCGGCGACTCAGTGTGCCTTGGGCTTTGTCGCCCAGGCCAGCACAAAGCTGAACGCCAGCGCGGGCAGGGCAGAGCCCGCATCAGGCAGCACCTTGGGCGCCAGGTGGTACACCGCGATGCCGGCCAGCCAAATGGCTACGGGCGCTGCATTCACCTTGCGCGCTGCCGCCAGCAGGGCGGGTGCATCGGTGCCAAAGGCCAGGCGTCCGAGGATCACGCCAAACAGCGGCACAAACACCGAGCTGAGCAGCAGCAGGAACGGTTCCAGGCTGTGCATGGGCAGCACCAGCGCCAGCCCGGTGCACAGCGCGGCCACCAGCAGGCCCCAGGCGCGCACACTCCAGCGCGGCAGCAGGCTATGGGCCGACACGGCGCCTGAATACGCATCGCCATAGGCGTTGTCCACCTCGTCGATCAGGATCAGCGACAGCGCAATCAGCCCGCCCTGGGCCAGCAGCAGCGCCTGCACCAGGTCCTGGCTGGGCAAGGTCAGTGCCACCAGCACACCCAGGCTGTAGCACCAGATGTTGGCCAGCGCATAGCCCAGCCACGTGCCGCGCAGCGCTGAGCCACCGTTCTTGCCATGGCGGGCGTAGTCGGCCACCAGTGGCAGCCACGAGATGGGCATCGCAATCACCAGGTCCAGCGCGGGCAGCACGCCCATGCCGCCGTCGCCCTTGCGCGTCCACAGCGCCTCAAAGCCTTGCGTTTGCGCCAGCGACAGGAACTGCCACGACAGCCACAGCAGCGACAACACCACCAGCGGCAGCGCGATGCGCGCAATCAGCTTGCGCACCAGCTGCACCATCGATCCGCTGATCAGCAGCATGACCACGCCGCCCCACAGCAGCGTGGCCAGTACGGGCCAGTGGGCTCCCGCCATGGCGCCCGACTGCTGGCCAATCGCAACGGTGGCGTCACGCATCACCACCAGCTCGAACGTGCCCCAGCCCACCAGCTGCACGATGTTCAGAATGATGGGCAGGCTGGCAAACGTGCGGCCATACACCGCGTGCATCAGCCCGGCACTGGCCAGGCCGCTGTCGCAGCCCAGCTTGGCCACCCAGCCCAGCAGGCCCGCACCCACGATGGAACCGGCCACGATGGCGATCAGGGCCTCTTTGGTACCCAGTGCAGGCATCAGATAAGCACCCACCTGCATCACCAGCAGGCCCACGCCCAGGCTGAACCAGAGCGAGGCATGGTCATGCCACTGAAAGACGCGGCGGTCGGGGGAGACAGGGGCCAGCGCTTCGTTGGTGGCGTGCGTGGCAGGCGATGAGGACATGGGATGGCTCCGTAAGCAGATACAGAGCAGGGGCGGCCCGCCGGTGCGCCCTGATGTCTTCAGGACCGTGCCGTGGCGGACTTGCTTCCCTGCGCGAGGATGATCTCAATCAGGTTCAAAGGGACTCTCTCAGTCGAAGCAGGCAGGCCCACATCGACACCCCTAGCGGTAGCGCTTGCAAAAGCAGCGCGCTGCGGATTGTAGTGGTGTGCGGCCGTCGCGCGCCCAGTCAGGCAGCGGTGGCCGGGGCCACGCCCAGCAACTGGTGCAGGCGCGGGCTGGTGGTGGTGTATTGCAGGGCCACCTTGTCGCCCTTGAGCGCTTCGGCCGCGCCAAAGGCGGCCAGCGTGGCCTCGTGGAAGCCACACAGGATGAGCTTGCGCTTGCCGGGGTAGGTGTTGATGTCGCCCACGGCGTAGATGCCGGGCACGCTGGTGCGGAAGGCTTCGGTGTCAACCACCAATTGTTTACGGTCCATGGCGATGCCCCAGTCGGCGATGGGGCCGAGGCGGGGCGAAATGCCCAGTACCGCCACCAGCAGGTCCAGCGCCAGGGCGCGGGTGCTGCCGTCCGCATCTACGACCTGCAATGCAGTGAGGCGGTCACCCGCAGTGTCGATGCCGGTGATCTGCGCGGCTTCGACATGGATGCGACCTGCGTCGCGCAATTGCTGCAGGCGTTGCAGCAAGGCGTCAGGCGCCTGGAAAACGTCACGGCGATGCAGCAGGCTCACGCGGGCGGTCTGGCCTTGTTCGGCCAGTTCCACGGCGCGTGCCACCGCGGGCTCGTCGCCGCCGTGCACGACCACGTGGCGACCGGTCACATCCACTGTCGCGGGCAGGCTCTGGTAGTGCACCTGGGTGCCGACGAACCGCTCGATACCGTCCACCTTGAGCGTGCGCGGCACAAAAGCGCCCACGCCTGCGGCAATGAACACGCTGCGGGCCAGCAGTTGTGCGCCTTGCGAGGTTTCGACCAGCAGGCGCCCGTCCGCTTGTACGGTGAGGGCAGACACCAGCGTGTTCAGGTGCCACTGGGTCTTGAACGGCGCGATCTGCTGAAGCAGCAGGCCGGCCAGCTCGCGCCCGGTGCACACCGGGATGCCCGGGATGTCGTAGATGGGTTTATCGCCGTACAGCTCGACGCACTGGCCGCCCGCATGGGGCAGGGCGTCGATCAGGTGGGCGGTGATGCCTTGCAGGCCCAGTTGGAAGACCTGGAACAGGCCCACGGGACCTGCGCCGATGACAACGGCGTCGGTCTCGACCACGGTGGGCGCTTGCAAAGTCTCGGTCACCAGTGGCGCGCGCGGCGGGTTACTTGATCAGTTCGTTGACCTTGCCCGGCTTGCCGTTCCACTCGTCAGCGTCGGGCAGTGCAGGCTTGCGCTTGGTGATGCTCTTCCAGCCGTCGGCAAAGGCCAGGTCGGCGTTAAGTTTGATGAAGGCGATCTGGTCGGCCGGCAGGTCTTCTTCGGCAAAGATGGCGTTGGCCGGGCACTCGGGGATGCAGACGGCGCAGTCGATGCATTCGTCAGGGTCGATGACGAGCATGTTCGGGCCTTCGCGGAAGCAGTCCACGGGGCACACGTCCACACAATCGGTGTACTTGCACTTGATGCAGTTTTCGGAAACGACGTGGGTCATGACAGGAGTTGTGTGGGTCGGTGAAAACCCTCGATTTTAGAAGCTTTCACCGACCTTTGGTTACAGGGCCCCTTGCTGCGAAGGGGTGTCTCGGGCGTGCGGAGGCTGATCTGGGTCAGTGGCCCATCAGTTGACCAGCACGGCGCCCGCAGTTTTGTGGCTGGCGGTGTCCACCAGAATCAGCGATCCGAGCACGCGGGCCTGGGTGAACGGCGCAGCGGGAATCGCCTCTTGCAGCAGCAGTTCCACATGGCCGATGGCGTTGGGGTCGAGCTGCGTGGCGGCTTCTTCGGCCAGCGTGTTGATGTTGAGCTTGTGCACCACGGCCTTGACCTTGGCTTTGACCCAGCGGTGGCCGTGCAGCGCCCAGTACACGCGGCCCGCAACCAGGGGCTCGTCGTCCATCCAGGCGATGGTGGTGCGCAGCTCGCGGCTGGCAGGCCAGGCCGGGGTGGTGGCGGGTGTATCGCCAAAGTCATCGTCGGCCGCCGGCGCCGCAGCAGCCGTGGGCGCGGCCAGAATCCAGTCGCCGCGCGATACGTCCACCTCGCGGTCTAGGATGATGCCGGCGCTGGTGCCTGCGGGCACGTCCTTGGGGCGGCGGGCGTGGTCCAGCACCTGGGCCACGGTGGCCAGCTGGCCGCTGGGGAAGATCTGTACGGCGGTGCCGGGCGCAAAGCGGCCTGCGGCCACGCGGCCCCAGAACACGCGGCGGCCCTGGCTGGTGTCGGATGAGGACGAGAACTTTTCGACCCACTGCACGGGGAAGGCCGGTGCCAGTGCTGTGTCGGCGGGGGTGTTGGGCAACTCTTCCAGCACTTGCAGCAGCGTGGGGCCGGTGTAGCCGCACCAGCCGGCATGGGCATCGACCACGTTCCAGCCCTTGAGGGCGGACACGGGCACCGTGGCGCGCACGGTGATTCCTGCCGCCTGGGCAAAGGCTTGCAGCGCGCCCTGAATGTGCTTCCAGGCCAGCGCAGGGTCTTCCACCGCGTCCAGCTTGTTCACGGCAAACACCAGCGAGTGCACGCGCAGCAGGTGCACCAGCAGGCTGTGGCGGCGGGTCTGTGGCAGCAGGGCCAGGTTCGCGTTCTTCCAGTCGAGCTTGGTCGCATCGACCAGCACCACGGCGGCGTCGGCGCTGGATGCGGCCGTGACCATGTTGCGGGTGTACTGTTCGTGGCCTGGCGCGTCGCCAATGATGAACTTGCGCTCCTCGGTGGCGAAGTAGCGGTAAGCCACGTCGATGGTGATGCCTTGCTCGCGCTCGGCGGAAAGTCCGTCGGTCAGCAGGGCCAGATCGGTTTCGCCCTGGCGCGTCACGCCTGCCAGGTGGTCTTGCAGCACGGCCTTGCTGTCCACCAGCAGGCGGCCGATGAGGGTGCTCTTGCCATCATCGACGCTGCCGCAGGTGATGAACTTGAGAGCGGAAATATGGTGATTTGGTGCTCCAGCGCTTGCTGGATAAGCGCTGGCAGCTATCGAATTAGTAGTGGTCATCAGAAGTACCCATCTTTCTTGCGCTTTTCCATCGACGCGTCGCTGGTCTTGTCGTCCATGCGCGTCGCACCTCGCTCGCTCACGTCGGCGGCCAGGGTCTCGATCACGATCTCGGCCGGGGTGGCGGCGGTGCTCTCCACCGGTGCGGTGCAGGTGATGTCGCCCACGGTGCGGAAGCGCACGTCGCGCGTTTCCACCACCTCGCCATCGCGCGCGGGGGTCAGTTCGGTCACCGGCATCAACAGGCCCTTCTTGTCCACCACCTGGCGCTTGTGCGTGTAGTAGATGCTGGGCAGGCCGATCTGCTCGCGGTCGATGTACTGCCACACGTCCAGCTCGGTCCAGTTGCTGATAGGGAACACGCGGAAGTGCTCGCCGGGCTGCAGGCGGGTGTTGAACAGCGTCCACAGCTCGGGGCGCTGGGCCTTGGGCTGCCATTGGCCGAAGCTGTCGCGGTGCGAAAAAATGCGCTCCTTGGCGCGGGCCTTTTCCTCGTCGCGGCGCGCGCCGCCGATCAGCGCGTCAAAGCGGAATTCTTCAATCGCTTCGAGCAGCGTGACGGACTGGTGCACGTTGCGGCTCTCGCCGGGGTGCGACAGGCGCACGGTCCCGCGGGCCATGGAATCCTCGACGCTGCGCACGATGAGTTCGGCGCCCAGTTCCTTGGCGCGGAAGTCGCGGAAGTCCGTCACTTCAGGGAAGTTGTGGCCCGTGTCGATCATCAAGAGCGGGTACGGAATGCGGCCCGCGCCAAACGCCTTTTCGGCGCACTTGAGCATGACCAGCGAATCTTTGCCGCCCGAGAAAAGCAGGGCGGGGCGCTCGAAGGCGGCGGCGACTTCGCGCAGGATGAAGATGGTTTCTTCCTCCAGCGCGTCCAGGTGCGAGTTGTTGAGGTGGTAGCTCATGTTGTTGTGGTTGTTCTTGTTCTTGTTCTTGTTCTTGTTCTTGTTCTCTTGCAGCAGCGTGGCGTCGGTGCGGGCGTTCATGGTCGGCTCCGGCGGGTCAGTGGGCCAAATGAAGACCGCACTCGCGGTTGTCTTCGCCCTTGGTCGGGTCCACGTAGTCAAAATTGTTGGGCAGGCCGTGCTTCACGCAGTATTCGTGCAGGTCCTTGGACGACCAATGCAGCAGCGGCGCCACCTTGATGAGGCCATCCGGGTTGATGCTCACCGGGTCCATCTGCGCGCGCACGGCGGTGTCGGTGGCGCGCAGGGCGGTGAACCAGACCTCGGGCGCAGTCTCACGCAGGGCGCGGGCAAAGGGTTCCAGTTTCACTTCGGCGGTGAATGCGGCGTGGCGTGGGTCATCCAGCGCGGGCGTGGGGCCTTCCACCGCCTCGCGGTGGGCGCGCGAACGCAGGGGCAGGTAGATCTTCAGGTTCAGCCCCAGCTGCTTCGTTACCTCGTCGGCAAAGCGGTAGGTGGCTTCGGTGTTGTAGCCGTTGTCCATCCACACCACGGGCACCTTGGAGTTCACCTGCGTCACCATGTGCAGGATCACGGCTTCAAAAGGCCGGAAATTGGTGGTGACGATGCTGGTCTTGCCCAGGCCCAGGGCCCATTCCACCAGGGCAGGCGCGTTGCGGCCCAGGTCGGCGTTGACGGTGGCCAGATCGAGCTGGCTCACGGCTTGGGGGTCTCTGGTGTTCATCAGGCGGCCTCGCGGAAGTGGGGCAGGGGGTGCGTCACGTCGCCCTGGTAGAAGCCCTTGAAACGGTCGAACTGGCGCTGGGCGTCGGCCATGTCCACACCCTCGCGCAGCACAGCCACGTCAAAGCCGCAGCGGGCCATCTGCACCAGCTGGTCGATCAGCACTTCGCCGGTGGCGCGCAACTCGCCCGCAAATTTGAGGCGGCCGCGCAGCAGGCGAGCCTGGCTGAAGGCCCGGCCATCGGTGAATTTGGGGAACTGCAGGTCAATGCGGTCGACGCCCGCCAGGTCCAGATCGAACGGGTTGGCGTCGTTGGGAAGTTCAATGACTTTCAGGTCTGCTGGGCTTGGCTGGTGCTCGTGAGCAGCTATTATTTTCATAGTGATGAACCCTCAGGCGGTTTCGGTTTCAGCGGGGCGGCGGGCCGCGTTGGCGGCGGTCTTGAAGGGCTCCAGCCCCACGCGCCGCACGGTGTCGATGAAGTTTTCGTAGCGCGGGCCTTGTGCGTCATCGGACAGCAGCTGCCGCTCGGTGCGGTATGTGTTCAGCAGGGCTTCGATCACGCCCGGAACTTCGGCGGCGCTGAACGAGGGGCCGATGATCTTGCCCGGCGTGGCAGGGCCCGACAGGTTGGAACCATCGGCACCGCCCAGCGTGATCTGGTACCACTCCTTGCCGTCCTTGTCCACGCCCAGGATGCCGATGTGGCCGCTGTGGTGGTGGCCGCAGCTGTTGATGCAGCCGCTGATGTGCAGGTCGATCTCGCCCAGGTCCCACAGCTCGTCCAGGTCCTGGTAGCGCTCGGTGATGGCTTCGGCGATGGGCAGCGAACGCGCGTTGGCCAGCGAGCAGAAGTCGCCGCCGGGGCAGGCAATCATGTCGGTCAGCAGGCCGATGTTGGGCTTGGCCAGGCCCAGGGCCTTGGCGGCCTGGTACAGCTGGGGCAGCTGGTCGCGCCGCACCCACGGCAGCAGCAGGTTCTGCTCGTGCGTCACGCGCATCTCACCGGCGGAGAAGCGGTCAGCCAGGTCGGCGGCAGCTTCCATCTGTTCGGCCGTGGCATCGCCGGGCGCGTAGCCCAGGCGCTTGAACGACAGCATCACGGCGCGCAGCTGCGGATGGCGGTGGGGCAGCACGTTGCGGGTGAGCCAGCGGCCGAAGTCCTTGTCCTCTTCCGCCGCGGTACGCAGCAGCGCCAGGGTTTCGGCCTCGGCGTTGGCGGGCGAGAGGTCGAGGTCGGGCTCGCGGAAATTGGCGGCCACGCGGTCGTATTCGGCCTGCGTGATGGTATGGGGGCCGCCTTCGACTTCCACGATCTGGCGGAACTCTTCTTCCACCTGATCCACGTACGCCTGGCCCTCGGCCTTCACCAGAATCTTGATGCGCGCCTTCCAGCTGTTGTCGCGCCGGCCGTAGCGGTTGTACACGCGGATCACGGCTTCCAGGTAGTTCATGAGCTGGTTCCACGGCAGGAACTCGCGCAACACCGGGCTGATGGTGGGGGTGCGGCCCATGCCGCCGCCCACGCGCACCTTGAAGCCCAGCTCGCCTGCGTCAGTTTTGACGAGCTGCAGGCCCACGTCATACCAGCCGAGCGCGGCGCGGTCTTCGCGGGCGCCGTTGATGGACACCTTAAATTTTCGCGGCAGGAACGAGAACTCGGGGTGCAGTGTGCTCCACTGGCGCAGGATCTCGGTGAAAGGGCGCGGATCGGCAATCTCGTCGGCCGCAATGCCGGCCAGCGCGTCGCTGTTGATGTTGCGGATGCAGTTGCCGCTGGTCTGGATGCCGTGCAGGTTCACGGTGGCCAGCAGGTCCATCACGTCAGCGGCTTTCGCGAGCGGAATCCAGTTGTATTGCACGTTGGTGCGCGTGGTGAAGTGGCCATAGCCGTACTTCAGCTTGGTGCCAATTCGGCGGCCGTCGGCCAGTGGAATGTCGCCCAGCTTTTCTTGCGTGGCCTGGGCCTCGGCGAGCAGGGCGGGCTCGGGCCGGTCGTATTCGCGGGCCACGCGGGCCAGCACGCGCAACTGGGCGCTGGAGAGCTCGCCATAGGGCACGGCCACGCGCAGCATGGGCGCGTAGCGCTGGATGTACCAGCCGTTTTGCAGGCGCAGGGGGCGGAAATGCTCTTCGGGCAGCTTGCCAGCCTGCCAGCGTTCGAGCTGGTCGCGGAACTGCTCGGCGCGCAGGCGGATGAATTGGCGGTCAAAGTCGGTGTATTGGTACATCGTGGAGCACTCAGATCAGAATCAGTTTGAAGCCCGCCCAGGCGAGCAACAGAGAAAGGGCAGAGCGGATGAGGCGCTCAGGGGTGCGGGTGACCAGGCGCGAGCCCAGCCAGATGCCCGGCAGCGAGCCAGCCAGCAATTGTGCAAGCAAAGGCCAGTCCACCGAGCCCAGAGAGGCATGGCCGAGGCCCGCCACCAGGGTCAGCGGAACGGCGTAGGCAATGTCGGCGCCGATGATGCGCGGCAGCGGCAGCAGGGGATACACCAGCAGCAGCACCGTCACGCCGATGGCGCCCGCGCCCACGGAGGTGAAGGTGACCAGCGTGCCGATCACCGCGCCCAGCAGCACGGGCAGGCTCCAGTGGCGGGGGCGGGTGGCGTCGCCGGTGTGGGCCTTGCGGGCGGCGTTTTGTGCGGCCTGGCGCTGGGCTGAGAAAACAATGGCCTTGTAGAGCGTGGCGGCGGCCGTGAGCAGCAGGGCAAAACCCAGCGTGGTGGTCATGATGCGCTGGGCGGTGGCGCTGGCCGGGCCCAGGGTGTGCAGCGCCCACAGCGCCAGCAGGGCGGCTGGAATGCTGCCTGCGCACAGCTGGCCCACCACTTTCCAGGGCACCAGGCGCTGGCGGGCCAGGCTGACGGTGCCGCCCATCTTGGTGAAGGCCGCAAACAGCAAATCGGTGCCCACGGCCATGTGGGGTTTGATGCCGAAGAAGAAGATCAGGATCGGCGTCATGAGCGAGCCGCCGCCCACACCGGTCAGGCCCACGATGAGCCCAACGGCAAAGCCCGCAAAAACAAACGCCAATTCATGCATGGCGGCGAATGTAGAGGGGCTTCTTATGGATGCAAACTATTGTTTTGCTCTGCCAATATGTCGATTTGTTTATAAGTAAGGATTGGCGCGGGCTGGCAGGGGGGATGCTGGAGCCACTCGCCGCGCTGTAGCTACTGCAGCCGCTCGGTGCCCAGCGCCTTGGCCAGCCGCGCATCCAGCGGCAGCGGCTCGCCCTGCAGCCGGGCTGCGAGCAGTTCGCCGCACAGCAGCGCCAGCGTCAGCCCGCGCGCGCCCATGGCCGTGCTGGCCCACAGGCCCGGCAGCCGGGCTGCGTCCACAGGGCCCACGATGGGGAGGCGGTCGGGCGCGGTGCAGCGTACGGCGGCCCAGGTGCGCAGGGCGGGCGGTAGCACGTGGCCGGTCAGCGCCCGGGCGAACAAGGGCTCCAACTGTGGAGCGATGCCGGGCAGCAGGCCCTGCAGCTTGGCCCAGTTGGTGGCGTGGGCGGCGTGGATGTCGGCATCGGTCGGCGGCAGGGCCTGCACATCGCGCTCAAAGGTGGAGCCCATCACCCAGCCTTGGTCGTCATCGGCTTGATCGCCCAGAGGGAAGCGGGGCACCAGGTTGCCATTGCCGTTGGCCGGGAACGGAATCCATGGCAGCAGCGGCTTTGCTGGGTCGGCATGTTTGCCCCACGACACCTGCCCGCGCACCGGCTGCAGGGGCCAGCGGTGGTTCAGCAGGGCCAGGCTGCCTGCGCCCGCTGCAATGACCACGGTGGGTGCCTCGGCCAGCACCTGGCCCTGGGCATCGAGTGCCTGCCAGGTGGTAGTGGCTGGGCCGTGCGCAGTGGAGGGTGCTTCCACACGCCGCAAATGGGCCACTGCGCAATTCCCCCGCCATTGAATGCCGGGTTGGCCCAGCAAGGCCCTGGCCAGGCGCGCCGGGCGCACCCAGCCCGCTTGGTGGTGCCAGCAGGCCGTCGCGTCAGGCGGCAACTGGGCAGCGGTCAGGGCCGCAGATGGCGCAGGCTCGCTCCAGGCGGCGCCTGGCCCTTGGGGCCAATCGGGCGACAGGCCGGGGCTGCCGTCGGTGCGGTGCTCCAGCACGCCGCAATGCGCCCAGTCCACCCCCTCGTTCAGCAGCCAGCGGGCCTGCTCCAAGGTGGTGCGGATGCCGCTGCGCGACAAGCGCGACAGCACGCTGTCGTCGGGCGACACATGGGGGGCAAACACCCCGGCGGGCAGGGCCGATGCGCCCGCAGCGGGCTCGGGGGCCTGGTCCAGCACCGTGACCTGCCAGCCGCGCCGGGCCAGGCTGGCTGCGGTGGCCGCCCCCGCAATGCCGCCGCCGATCACGATGCAGGGGCCGGGCGTGGAGGGTTCCGGCGCTGCACCCGCCTGGCGCGAGGTGCGCGGTTCCCAGCGCGGATTGAAGGTGGCATGCAGGTTGTCGCGCTTGGGTGGCACGCCGGGCACGCGGGTCACTTCAAAGCCACATTGCGTCAGCGCATCACGCACAGCGCGGGCGATGGTCCAGGTGGCCAGGCGGGTGCCGCGCCGGCAACAGCGCGCCACGGCCTTCAGGGTGTGCAGGTCCCAGCTTTCGGGGTTGCGCTGGGGGCTGAAGCCGTCAAGGTAAATGGAGTCCACCGTCAGGTGGTTCTGCTGGCGCAGCATGGTCTGGGTGTCGCCCACATACAGGGTGAGCAGCACCCGGCCTTCGTCAAAACGCAGCCGGTGCACGCCTGGCAGCAGGCCCCACCATTGCTGGTGCAGTGCTTCGGCCAGCGGCGCCAGCTCGGGGTGGACCGAGGTGGCGCGCAGCAGGTCGGCCGCACTCACGGGCCAGGCCTCGGTCGATACGAAGTGCAGCAGCGTGGGGCGCTGCGGGTCGGCCCGCCAGGCGGCCCAGGTCACCAGGAAGTTCAGGCCAAAGCCAAAACCGGTCTCCAGAATGCGCCACTGCGGTTGCCCCGCCCAGGCCTCGGGCAGGCCGCAGCCGTGCAAAAACACACGGCGGGCTTGGTCCAGGCCGCCGTTTTCACTGTGGTAGCGGTCGCCGAAGCGGGGGCTGTAGGGGGTGCCGTCGGGCAACCAGTCGATGGGCTCAGACATGGGGTGGGGACTGGAGGTTTGCGGCGCTTGCATCGCCCTTGACCTGCGTCACTGGCGCGGCCCAGGCCAGGGCAGCCAAGCAAGGACCGCCCCGCAGCGAGGGCTGCGCCTCCCTGCCCGTAGCGTGCAACGCTACGAGAGCGGGGGGAAGCGGCGTAGCCGCTCAGGGGGGTGCTCTTTATTTACGCGCTGGGCGGGACGTAGCCCGCCGCGGCGTCTGCGCCGCCACCAAAGAAATGGTTTTCCATCTGCCGCGCCAGGTACTGGCGGGCGCGCGCATCGGCCAGGTTCAGGCGGTTTTCATTGACCAGCATGGTCTGGTGCTTGAGCCAGCCCGCCCAGGCTTCCTTGCTCACGCTTTCCCAGATGCGTTTGCCCAGCTCGCCGGGGTAGGGCGGAAAGTCGAGGCCTTCGGCTTCCTTGCCGAGCTTGATGCATTGAACGGTGCGTGCCATGGGAATTCCTTGTAGTGGGGGCGAGCGAAAAAAGGCTTCGCTCAGATGATTTGGATATTAAGAACTGAAATCTCAGTAGTTCCAGTTTTGAAGAGGGCCTTCCAGAATGCGTTCCATCGGTGTTTTGCACCGCAACACATTCATAAAAGAGGCCCTTCCATGAACTTTCGCCGCGACTTTATCAAGTTTCCCTTCGCCGCCGCCCTAGTGGGCAGTTTGGCCCTGACGGCATTGCCGTCGTTTGCGCAGTCGGTGACGCTGCTCAATGTGTCGTACGACCCGACGCGCGAGCTGTATGTGGACTTCAACCAGGCCTTTGCCAAGCACTGGAAGGCCAAGACCGGCCAGGACGTGACCATCAAGCAAAGCCACGGCGGATCGGGCAAGCAGGCCCGCTCGATCATCGACGGCATCGACGCCGACGTGGCCACGCTGGCCCTGGCGGGCGACACCGATGCGCTGCACACCAACGGTGGTTGGATTCCGAAAGACTGGCAAAAGCGCCTTCCGCACAACAGCTCGCCCTACACCTCCACCATCGTGCTGGTGGTGCGCCAGGGCAATCCCAAGGGCATCAAGGACTGGGATGACCTGGTGCGCCCCGATGTGAAGGTGATCACGCCCAACCCCAAGACCTCGGGCGGCGCGCGCTGGAACTACCTGGCCGCGTGGGAATTCGCCAAGCGCAAATATGGCGGTCCAAACCGTGATGAAAGCAAGGCCAAGGACTTCGTGGCCAAGCTGTATGGCAACGTGCCCGTGCTCGACACCGGCGCGCGCGGCTCCACCATCACCTTTGCGCAGCGCAACCAGGGCGATGTGCTGATTGCTTGGGAGAACGAGGCCTACCTGCTGGAGAAAGAGTTCGGCACCAAGTTCGACGTGGTTGCCCCCTCGATCTCCATCCTGGCCGAGCCTGCTGTCTCGGTGGTGGACAAGAACGTGGACAAGAAGGGCACCCGTGCCGTGGCCGAGGCCTATCTGCAGTACCTGTACACCGAAGAGGGCCAGGACATTGCGGGCAAACATTTCTACCGCCCCGCCGTGTCCGAAAAGGCCAAGGCCAAGTACGCCAAGCAGTTCCCCAAGCTGAACCTGTTCACCATCAACGACGCGTTCGGTGGCTGGGACAAGGCGGCCAAGGACCACTTTGCGGACAACGCCAGCTTTGACCAGATCTACACCCGCAAGTAGGTAAGCCAGCCAGTCCACCCGCCTTTCGTGTGCGGGGGGATGGCGCCCCGTCTCCGTGCAACAAGCCAGGCCCCAGCGGGCCGGGCGGGGCGTTGCTCGTCCTTTTTGAATGAAAACAAGCCCAAGCGCTAGTCAAACATGCGCTGAAAGCTATCAAAACCATAGTATTCAAGGAATCCACACCATGTCCGCCTTGCTCATCGCCGGCAGCCCCTCGGAGCGCTCCCGCTCCGCCGCCTTGCTCGACGCCGTGGCCCAGCGCCTCTCGGTGCGCGGCGCGCTGGTGGACCGCATCCACATCCGCGACCTCTCGCCCCAGGCGCTGCTGCTGGCAGACTTTGGGCACCCCACCGTGGTCAGCGCCATCGACCAGGTGGCCGATGCCAGCGTGCTGGTGGTGGCCACCCCTGTCTACAAGGCGGCTTACAGCGGCGTGCTCAAGGTGTTTCTGGATCTGCTCCCGCAAACGGCCCTCAAGGGCAAGGTCGTGCTGCCGCTGGCCACGGGCGGTAGCCCGCACCACATGCTGGCGCTGGACTACGCGCTGCGACCCGTGCTGCAGTCGCTGGGCGCCAAAAGCATCCTGCCGGGCATCTACGCCACCGACTCGCAGGTCACGCTGACGCCCGAAGGCACCTACCACGTGCAGGCCGACATCGCCGCCCGGCTGGACGATGCGGTGAACGTGCTGGTGACCGAAACCCTGCGCCCATCGCCCGCCCAGGCCACGCGGTTTGCACCGGTCAACTTCGCTGACGTGCGATGTAGCGTCTGACGCAGGCCCGGCGCTGCGGCAGGCCCGCAGTGCCAGCGCCACCTTCCTTCCCCTTCATTTATTTCCATTTTTGATTTTGCTGCGCCGGGTGCGCGGGCAGGGCGGTGTGCCGCCTGCTGCCAGCCCGCCCGGTGCTCCCCTCACCCGATTTGCTGCTGGAACCCGCACCATGAACGAACTGAACCGCTTCTCCCTGCAACGCCGCCACCTGCTGGCCGCCAGTGCTGCCACTGCCGCTGCGGCAGCGCTACCCGCCCCTTCTTGGGCCCAGGCCTCTGGCGCGCCCCGCGTGCTGCGCGTGGGCCACCAAAAGGGCTGGCTCTCCATCCTGAAGGGCCGCGGCACGCTCGAAAAGCGCCTGGCCCCGCTGGGCGTCAAGGTCACCTGGACGGAATTCAACGCCGGCCCCGTGCAGCTCGAAGCGCTCAACGTCGGCTCCATCGACTTTGGCGACGTGGGCGAAGCCCCGCCCATCTTTGCCCAGGCCGCCGGTGCGCCACTGGTGTACGCCGGTGCCACCGTGCCGCGCCCCGCGCTGGAGGCCGTGATCGTGCCCAAGGACTCCCCCATCCGCAGCGTGGCCGACCTCAAGGGCAAGCGCGTGGCCTACAACAAGGGCTCCAACGTGCAGTACTTCCTGGTCAAGCTGCTGGAGAAGAACGGCCTGAAATACGGCGATGTGCAATCCGTCTTCCTGGCCCCGGCCGATGCGCGGGCCGCGTTTGAAAAGGGCGCGGTTGATGCCTGGATCATCTGGGACCCGTTCCTGGCCGCCGCGCAAAAGACGCTCGACGCCCGCCTGCTGGCCGACGCTACGGGCGTGGTCAACAACCGCGCCTACTACTTCACCTCGCGCGACTTCGCGACCCGGAACACCGATGTGCTGCGCATCGCGATCGAAGAGGTCAACGCCATCGATACCTGGGCGTCCAAGAACAAGGAAGCCGCCGCTGCCGAGCTGTCGGCCGTGCTGGGCCTCGACAAATCCATCACCGAGCTGTACCTGAACCGCGCCCGTTTCGGCACCGCGCCCGTCACGCGCGAGATCCTGGCCGAGCAGCAGTCGATTGCCGACACCTTCTTCGACCTGAAGCTGATTCCCAAAAAGCTCAACCTGCTGCACGCCGCGCCGGTCGATCTGCTGTAACCGCCATTGCCCAAGGAGCTGCCCATGCCTGCCCCCATGCCTTTCCCGTTGCACGCCCAACTGCGGCGCGTGCTGTGCGTCACGGCCGCCGCCTGGGGGCTGAGCCTGCAGCAGCGACGCGCGGCCCTGCGCGCGCCCCAGTTCGGCTTTGCCATCTCTTACTGATCCCGTACGGACCTCGTTGAGATCCCGCTTTGAAAAGACCTGTGCCATGCAAATTTTCTGGTTCATTCCCACCCACGGCGAAAGCCGCTACCTGGGCACCGCCAAAGGCGCACGCCAGCTCAGCCATGACTACCTCCAGCAGGTGGCGGTGGCCGCCGACAGCCTGGGCTACGAGGGCGTTCTGATCCCCACCGGGCGCTCCTGCGAAGACCCGTGGGTGGTTGCATCCAGCCTGATCGCCGTGACCAAGAGGCTCAAATTTTTGGTGGCCGTACGCCCCGGCCTGCACCAGCCAGCGCTGGCTGCGCGCATGGCGGCCACGTTCGACCGGCTCTCGGGCGGACGACTGCTCATCAACCTGGTCACCGGTGGCGACCAGACCGAGCTGGAGGGAGACGGCGTGTTTCTGGACCACGCCACGCGCTACGAGCAGTCCGCCGAGTTCACCCGCATCTGGCGCGAGATCCTCGCGCGCAGCCACAGCGGTGAATCGTTCGACTACGAAGGCCAGCACCTCAGCGTGAAGGGCGCCAAGCTGCTGTTTCCGCCCCTACAGCAGCCGCACCCACCGGTGTACTTTGGGGGTTCGTCCGACGCCGCCCACGACCTCGCCGCCGAGCAGGTCGAGACCTACCTGACCTGGGGCGAGCCGCCTGCCGAAGTGGCCAAGAAGGTGGCCGACGTGCGCGCCCGTGCTGCAAAACATGGTCGCACCGTGAAGTTCGGCATCCGCCTGCACGTCATCGTGCGCGAGACCGAAGACCAGGCCTGGCAGGCCGCCGAAGAACTCATCAGCCATGTGGACGACGTGACCGTGGAGCGTGCCCAGGCTGTGTTTGCGCGCATGGATTCCGAAGGCCAGCGCCGCATGGCGCGGCTGCATGCCGGCGCCAGGAATAAGGCCCCCACGCTCGGCACTGGCGTGTCCTCGCTGCCCCCCGAGGGGGCGCAATCGCCTAGGGGCGGCCCGTCGGCGATTGGACGCACGCGGGCCGACCTGGAGATCAGCCCCAACCTCTGGGCCGGTGTGGGCCTGGTGCGTGGCGGCGCGGGCACCGCGCTGGTGGGCGACCCGCAGACCGTGGCCGCGCGCATCGAGGAATACGCCGCGCTGGGGCTCGACACCTTTGTGCTCTCGGGCTACCCACACCTCGAAGAGGCCTACCGCTTTGCCGAGCTGGTGTTCCCGCTGTTGCCCGTGGGTGTGCGCGAGAAACTTGCGGGCGGCAACCCGCTGGGCCCGTTTGGCGAAACCGTGGCCAACGACTTTGTGCCGCGCGCATCGCAAAGCTGAGCGCAGCGCTGCCCAGGAGACCGCCTATGTCCATCCAGTCCATCAACCACGTGCAGCTGCCGTTCCCGGCCGGTGCCGAGGCGCCCATCCGGCGCTTTTACAGCAGCCTGCTGGGCCTGCCCGAGGTGCGGCTGAACGCCAGCAAGGCCCTGCGTTTTGTGGCCGGCACGCAGCGCATCGACCTGGTGCCTACCGAGCACTGGCAGCCCGTACCCGCCGTGTCGCACCTGGCCTTTGAGGTGCAGGACCTGCCCGCACTGCGCCACCGCCTGCTGCAGGCCGAACTGCCGCTGGTGGAAAACCGTGCGCTGCCTGGCTACCTGCGCTTTTACGTCAAGGACCCCGCTGGCAACCAGCTGGAGTTCTTGGAGCCCGACAACGATCCCCAGGAAATATCGCCATGACACAGGCCCAGACAACCGCAGTCCCCGTGCGCGAGCTGCAGGTCTCGCCACCCATTGCCGACACCATCGACCATCCGCTCGACGGCCCCCTTGTGCCCGCACCCGTGACCCGATTTTTTGCCAATGTGGCGCGGCGCCTGCTGCCCTGGGCCGTGCCCGTGGGCCTCATCGTGCTGTGGCAGATCGCCTCGTCGCAAGGCTGGCTGTCCACCCGTGTGCTGCCCGCGCCGCTGGAGGTGGTGAAGGCCGCCTGGACCTTGACCCTGTCGGGCGAGCTGTGGACGCACGTCAAGGTCAGCGCCGGCCGTGCGCTGGCCGGGCTGGCGATTGGCGGGGGCCTGGGCCTGCTGCTTGGCCTGCTGACCGGCTCGGTCAAGCTGTTCGAAACGCTGCTCGACTCCACCATCCAGATGGTGCGCAACATCCCTGCGCTGGCGCTCATCCCGCTGGTGATCCTGTGGTTTGGCATCGACGAATCGGCCAAGCTGTTCCTCATCAGCGTGTCGGTGTTCTTCCCGATCTACCTCAACACCTTCCACGGCATCCGCAATGTGGACCCGGGCCTGATCGAGATGGGCCGCACCTACGGCCTGGGGCGCTGGCAGCTGTACCAGCAAATCATCCTGCCCGGCGCGCTCTCCAGCATCCTGGTGGGCCTGCGCTTCTCGCTGGGCCTGATGTGGGTGATCCTGATCGTGGCCGAAACCATCTCGGCGCAGGCGGGCATCGGCTACCTCACGATGAATGCACGCGAGTTTCTGCAGACCGACATCGTGCTCGTGGGCATCTTGCTGTACGCGCTGCTGGGCAAGCTGGCCGATGTGTTTGCCAAGGGGCTCGAACGTTACTGGCTGCGCTGGCATCCCGGTTACCAGGCTTGATGCTTCACGCTTGAATACTCACATTTTTATAGCTGCTGGCGCAATAGCCACTAGCGCAGGAGACCTTTTTGACCATAAGTTCATCTTTACAACCCCAGGGCGTGCGCCTGGAAGTGTGCGGCGTGGACAAACGCTACGGCGCGCGCAATGTGCTCCAGAAGGCCGACCTGGTCATCGAACCCGGCCAGTTCGTCGCCATCGTGGGCCGCAGCGGCTGCGGCAAGAGCACGTTGCTGCGCCTGGTGGCGGGCCTGGAGTCCGTCTCGGGCGGCGCGATCCGCATCGATGGCAAAGACATCGACGGCCTGAGCGGTGACACCCGCATCATGTTCCAGGACTCGCGCCTGCTGCCCTGGAAGCGTGTGGCTGACAACGTGGCCCTGGGCCTGCCGCCCGAGCGGCGCGGCGCTGCGGCCGACGTGCTGGCGCGCGTGGGGCTGGGCGACCGGTTGAACGAGTGGCCAGCACGCCTGTCGGGCGGCCAGCGCCAGCGCGTGGCCCTGGCACGTGCCCTGGTGCACAACCCGCGCCTGCTGTTGCTCGACGAGCCGCTGGGCGCGCTGGATGCGCTGACGCGCATCGAGATGCACCGCCTGATCGAAGGCCTGTGGCGCACCAGCGGCTTTACCGCGCTGCTGGTGACCCACGACGTGCAGGAGGCCGTGGCCCTGGCCGACCGCGTGATCCTGATCGAGGACGGCCAGATTGCGCTGGACCAGCGCATCGACCTGCCACGTCCCCGCTCGCACGGCGATGCCGCCTTTGCCGCCATCGAAAAACGCATCCTGGACCGCGTGCTGCAAAAGCCCGATGGCGACCCGGCGCACGAAGCCCCCTGGCCGGGTGTGCCGGCGCACGGGCTGCGCTGGGCCGTGTGAGCTTTCACCTCTTTCCTCTTTCCCCCTTTTCTTTTTCTTTCAACGGACTTTTTAGGAGAACCCCATGTCCATTCAAGCCATCAACGTACGCAACCAGTTCAAGGGCAAAGTGCGCGAGATCATTCGCGGCGACGTCGTCTCCGAGGTCGATGTCGAAACCCCTTGGGGCATCGTGACCTCCGTCATCACCACCCGCTCGGTGGACGACCTGGGCCTGGTCGTGGGCTCCGATGTGGTCGCATTGGTCAAGTCCACAGAGGTGTCGATCGCCAAGCTGTGAGTTGGGAGCAGGGCGCAGGGCCGACGGCGCCATGCCGTGCGGCACTGCGCAGCCCTCATCCTGTGGCACAGGCCTGCGTGTCGCGTTGGCAGGCAGCGCGACTTGCCTTAGCCGAGTCTTGACCAGCCGCTATCTGGCAAGAACCCTGGGGCTATTGCCCCCAAAGCCGCCCGGGTTGCCTACACTCGGGCCCATGACGACCCTTCTGGTTTGCCCCTTTGCCGCCCTGGCTGCGCTGCCCCGCGCAGCGGCCTGCGCGCGAGCGGTGGCCAAGAAGAACGCGCGTCGTCAGCTGACGCCAGCACATTCCTGAGCCCGGCGGCACCCTCTCTCCTCATCCCCTTGTAGCGCAACCATCCACCGCCGGGCACCAGCCAAGCGCGGTAGCGGCCGTCTTGTCCCCACGGGGCACCGCCGCATTCGATGGAGTGCTTTGTATGCATGCAGTTGTGACCCCTGGCGAGCGCACGCTCACCGACCTGGACTATTCGCGCCTGACCAAGCTGGTCGGCAACCGGCCAGCACCGTTGCTGGATGACCTGCTGGCCAACGCCGACATCACCAGCCCGCGCACCGTGCGTGCGGATGTGGTCACCATGAACTCCCGCGTGGAGCTGGTGGACCCGCACACCCACCGGCGCCAGGTGCTGACCCTGTGCTACCCGCAGGACGCCGAGCCTGCGGCGGGCTTTATCTCGGTGCTGTCGCCGGTGGGCATCAGCCTGCTGGGCCTGCGGGTGGGAGATATGGCCAAGTGGCAAACGCCGCACGGCGAAGAGTGCTCCGCCACCATCGAGAGCATCCAGTACCAGCCCGAAGCCACGGGCGACTACCTCACCTAGTCGCCTTCGCATTCCGGCCCACTGCGGGCCGTACCACCAGATCACTTCCCACCAGACCGGCGCCAATAACATTGGCAGCCGCTGGAGGAGTGCGCGTTGTTCACCACAGAAGGACGTACCACCATGACCCCTCGCTCCATCCTCGTCGTCACCGACTTTTCTGAACTGGGAGGGCACGCGCTGGCACGCGCGGCGTTGCTGGGCGCAGAGCATCGGGCTGCGTTGCAGCTGGTGTATCTCTCTGCATCCGGCGAGGTGCCACCCCCCGATGTGGCGGTACGCCTGTCGCACCATGCGCTGCAGCTTCGGCAGCGTCACCAGATCGCTGTGCAGGCTGTAGCGCGCGTGGATTGCACGGTGGCAGAGATCGCCCGCGCGGCAGCCACGCACGACCTGGTGGTGTGGGGCACGGCACCGCAGCGGGGGCTGCGGGCCTGGTGGGGCACGCACCCCGCCCTGCAGCTGCTGCGTGCTTGCCAGCGCCCCGTGGTCGTGGTGCGCAACGCGGCGGACCAGACCTACCAGAGCCTGTTGGTGGCGGTGGACTTTTCGCAGGCATCGCACCGATTGGTCGAGCTAGGCCTGGCACTGCACCCCCGCGCACGTGTGGAACTGTTCCATGCCATCAGCACCGCCAATGAGGGCAAGCTGCGGTATGCCGAGGTGTCGGAGCGCGCCATCCAGATCTACCGCGAGCAGTGCAGGCGCCATGCGCAAGACCGCATGTTCACGCTGACCGACTCGTACGACGCGCGGCGCAATCGGTTGTCATCGTCCATCGGCCGGGGCGATCCGGCGCGACAGGTGCTGGTGGCACAGCAAAGCGCTGGGGCCGACCTGATTGTGGTGGGCAGGCATCCCGCGTCCCCGTGGGTGGACTGGTTCTTCGAGAGCGTGGCGCAACGCATCTTGCGCGAAGCGCGCACGGACGTGCTGGTGGCACCGCACGGCTTTCAGACCGCCTCCCGGGGCACTGCTGTCAAGCGCCTTGCCACCGACCTGCCCGTGCGCCGCGTCAAGGCGGGTGCGCCACGCCCGCCAAGCCATCCTAACCCCGCCGCGCTGTGGGGCGGGGCATGAAGCGGTGGGCCTCTGGGGTCAGGCCGCCTTGGCCAGCGGTGTGGCGTAGCGGCTGGCAGGGCGTGCCAAGCCCAGGTTCTCGCGCAGCGTCGTGCCTTCGTAGGCAGTGCGGAACAGCCCGCGCCGTTGGAGCTCCGGCACCACCAGGTCCACAAACTCGTTGAGCGACTGGGGCAACACGGGCGGCATCACGTTGAAGCCGTCGGCCGCGGCGTTCTCAAACCATTCCTGCATGCGGTCTGCAATGGTCTGCGGCGTGCCCACCACCACCCAGTGGCCGCGCGCGCCGGCCAGGTATTCGTACAACTGGCGCACGGTGTAGTTCTCGCGGCGGGCCAACTGCAGCACCACATGCGCGCGGCTGTTGATGCCCTTGGGCGGCTCGGGAATGTAGGGCGGTGGTGCGTCCAGGTTCCACTGCGTGAGGTCTTCGCCGGGCCAGAAAGGGGCCAGCGTGGCCAGGCCCACGCTGGGGTGGATCAGTGCCTGCAGCTCGGCCCACTTGGCCTGGGCTTCTTCCTCGGTGCGGCCGATGACCGGAGAGATGCCGGGCAGCACCAGCAGCTCGTCGGGCCGGCGGCCGTACTTGGCCATCCGGCCTTTCACATCTTTGTAGAACGCCTGGGCCTCGGCCAGGCTGGTCCAGGCGGTGAAGATGGCCTCGGCCGTGGCGGCGGCCAGCTCCTTGCCATCTTCGGAAGAGCCCGCCTGCACGATCACCGGGTGGCCCTGGGGCGAGCGCTCGATGTTGAGCGGGCCCTGCACCTTGAGGTGCTTGCCGATGTGGTTGAGCGTGTGCAGCTTGTCGGGGTCAAAGTACACGCCGCTGGCCTTGTCGCGGGTGAAGGCGTCGTCGTCAAAGCTGTCCCACAGGCCCTTGACCACGTCCACAAACTCGTGGGCGCGCTCATACCGCAACGCGGGGTCGGGGTGGGCATCCAGACCAAAGTTGCCGTGCACGTTCTCTGCACTGGTGGTCACCACGTTCCAGGCCGCACGGCCCTTGCTGATGTGGTCCAGCGACGCGAACTTGCGTGCCAGCAGGTACGGGTCTTCGTAGGTGGTGGATGCCGTGGCCACAAAGCCGATGTGCTTGGTGACGGCCGAGAGCGCCGCCCACAGCGTGACGGGCTCGAAGTGCGAGAGCCGCCCCTGGCGGCTGAAGGACTCGCGGTCGCCCTTGTGCCACACGCCCGGGCTGTCGGCCACAAACACCTGGTCGAACAGGCCGCGCTCTGCGGTCTGTGCCAGTTCGATGTAGTGGTCGATGTTGACGCCCGCATCGGCCTGCGAACCGGGGTGGCGCCACGCGGCAATGTGGTGGCCCGTGGCCATGATGAAGGCGCCGAGGCGCAGTTTTCTTGGGGTTTGTGGTTCGGTCATGTGGGTGTCCAAAACGTTGTGAGATTTGCTCGTAGCCTGCGAAACCGGCGCGGCCCAGGCGAGTGCACCCGTGGAACCGGCTTTGCCGGGCCACTGGGTGCGTCCCCCTTCGGGGATGTCCTGCATCACTCCCTGCGGTCGGTGATAGCGCGGCCTCGGGCCATCCGCTGCGTTGCTTTTTTTGCCAATAGCTCGGCTATTGGCTGCAAAAAGACGCCTTGCGGACTGTCCCGATCCGCACTACCACCGACTCGCGAGGGTGGTGCAGGACATCCCTGGGAAGGCGCCGAAGGCGACTCAGGGGGGGCTATCCCTTGGGGGCTACTCAGTGATAGTGATGCGGTGCAGCTTGCGGTGCTGCGGGAAGAAGTCGCCCACTGCGTAGTGCTGGGTGGAGCGGTTGTCCCACACGGCCAGTGTGCCCGGCGCCCAGCGCAAGCGGGCCTGGAACTCGGGCACCTGGGGCAGGGCAAACAGCTGGGTCAGCAGGGCATCGCTCTCCACGCGCGACAGGCCTTTGATGTGGCTGGTGAAGGTGGAGTTCACATACAGCACCTTCTTGCCCGTGACCGGGTGCACACGCACCACCGGGTGCTCCACCGGCGGGTACTTGGCGCGGGCGGCCTTTAGCTCGTCACCGCTGGCGTCCTTGCGCAGCAAGTATTCCGTCCAGCCGCTGATCTCCCAGGTGTGCACGGCCGTCAGCGTCTCCAGGTAGGCCTGGAAGGCAGGTGACAGGCTGGCGTAGGCGGCGGTGAGGCTGGCCCACAGCGTGTCGCCGCCGCTGGCCGGAATCACCTGCGCATACAGGCTGGTGCCCAGGGGCGGCTGCTCGCGCCAGGTGATATCGGCGTGCCAGTTGCTCGACGCCTTGGGGCGCTCGGCCGTGCTCTCCACGATCTCGATCTCGGGGTGGTTTTCCAGCCGGGGGAAGAACGCCTTGACCTCGGCCACGTTGCCAAAGCTGCGGGTGAAGTCCACTTGCTGCTGCGGCGTGATGTGCTGGTCGCGGAAGAACAGCACCTCGTGCACGGCCAGGGCCTGGCGCAGCTCGGCCTGCGTGGTGGCATCCAGCGGCTGGCGCAGGTCCAGGTCGTGGATGACGGCGCCGATGGTGGGGGTGTAGGGCTCCACCGCAAAGCGGGTGAAGGTAGGGTGCAAATCGTTGATCTTGGACATGGTGCTGCTTTCTGAAACGAGGGTGGTGGAAAGAGAACGGCCATGCCATTGGGACACTGCAAGCGCTGCACACCAACGAAGCTGTTCGCATATCGATAGTTGGAAAAACAGGCGCTGCAGTCGGGCGGGCCGACCGGGCGCTTGCGCATTTGGATATCTGTTTTTGGTCGTTGGCCGCATTGCCGGGCGTGCCTAGAGTGGGGTTCGACAGGTGCAGGGCGTGGCCCGCGCACCGTCCCAACGCAACCCCTACGAAAGAGCGACACCCATGACAAAAACACCCTGGAACACCACCCGCCGCAAGGCCTTGACCGCAGCAGGCGCTGCCTTGGCGCTGGGCCTGTGGTCGGGCAGCGCCGCTGCGCAGACGGCAGAGCCGCTAAAGGTGATCCGCATTGGCGTGGCCACCGGCGGCGTGGGCAGCGACCCCGTGCGCCATGGCGGCACGTCGGCCGCGCTGGCCTACACCGATGGCGCGCTGGAAGAAGAGTTCAAGAAAGACGGCGTGAAGGTGCAGTGGACTTTCTTCAAGGGCGCAGGCCCCGCCGTGAACGAGGCGCTGGTCAATAAACAACTGGACTTTGCATGGCAGGGCGACCTGCCGTCCATCGTGCACCGCGCCAGCGATGTGAAGACCAAAATCATCCTAGGCAGTGGCGTACGTACCGGCCTGTACTTGGCAGTGCCGCCGGATTCCAACATCCGGCGCATTGAAGACCTCAAAGGCCGCAAGGTGGCAGTGTTCAAGGGCACCAACCTGCACCTGGCCGCCGTGCGTGCGCTCGCCGACAAGGGCTTGAGCGAGCGCGATGTGAAGCTGGTGAACCTGGACCTGCCCAGTGCCGAGGCCGCGTTGGTGAGCAAAGACATTGACGCCGCTTTTGGCTACGTGGGCTTCTTCAAGCTGCGCGACCAGGGGCTGGCCAAAGTGGTGTGGTCGGCCGCCGAAGACTCGTACAAATATACCCGCCAGACAGCGCTGCTGGTGACCGACGACTTCGCCGCCCGCCACCCGAAAGTGGTGGAGCGTGTGGTCAAGACCGTGGTGCAGTACGCGCACAAATACTCCGACGAAAACCGCCGTGCCGAGCTGTTTGCGCAATGGGGCAAGGCCGAGTACCCCGAGAAGGTGTGGCGTGAAGACTTCATCGGCCAGCCGCTGCGTGTGCGCCTGTCGCCGCTGCTCGACCCATTTTTGGTGGCGCGCTACAAGGACGCGGCCGACGAGGCGTTCAAGCTCAAGCTGATCCGCAAGAAGCCCGAGATCGACAGCTGGTTTGACCGCCGCTACCTGAACGCTGCGCTCAAGGAACTGAAGCTGGAGGCCTACTGGCCCGTGTATGGCGCCAACGGGGACTTGGCAGCCGCACCCTAGTAGTGGACTCTCCGCCAGAAGGATTGAATCCTAGGTAGGGGGACCGGGCCGGTGAAAACCGCCCTTTGCAACCCGCCGGCACCCAGTGCCCGGCGGGTTTTTTTGTGCCTGCGTCTGGCCCTGCTCATAACGTCTGCACCGCTGCTCATGCCGCAAACATCTTTGTCATTGCATATGAGTATTAACCATTTATTTTTATAACAAACGTCTTTTACATTTCTTTTGGTTGTTATTGAGGTTGCCCGCTCAGCCCTGGGCAGTAGCACTTTTTCCACCCGAAAGGACATGCAAAAGATGGCGATACCCGCACTGAACGCGGCCGGGCTTTCCAGCCCCACGCACCCGTTGGAGCCGCTGCCGAAGGTGCCTGCGCGCCGCGTTTCGATCTTGAGAAACAAGGCCTCGTGGGCTTGGGCAGGTCGCTCGCTCTGGGCCTGGCCTTTTCCACTGGCCGTGCTGGCACTGTGGCAGCTGTCCGCCGTGTGGGGCTGGGTTCCCGAGCAGGTGCTGCCTCCGCCCGCTGCCGTGTTCAAGGTGTTTGGTGAGCTGCTGGCCAGCGGCGAGCTGTGGGACCACCTGCGCATCAGCATGGTCCGCGTGTTTGCGGGCTTTGGCATTGGTCTGTCGCTGGGCCTGCTGCTGGGCGGTGCCATGGGCCTGTCGCCCACCTTCCGCGACTACGTGTTTCCGCTGTTCAAGGCGTTCAGCCAGGTGCCGGTGATTGGCTGGCTGCCGCTGCTGATCCTGGTGGTAGGCATCGATGAGGCATTGAAGTTTCTGCTGATCGCCAAGGCTGCGCTGGTGCCCGTGGCCATCAACACCTGCCAGGGCATCCAGAACGTGCCCAACCGGCTGGTGGAGGTGGCGCGTGTGTATGGCTTTACCCGCTGGCAAATGCTGCGCAAGGTGGTGTTTCCGGCGGCCACGGCACCCATCTGGAACGGCGTGCGCTATGGGCTCACCCATGCCTGGCTGGCGCTGGTGGTGGTGGAGCTGCTGGCGTCGTCCGAGGGCATCGGCTTCCTCATCGTCTATGGCCGCCAGCTCTTTCAGCTGGACGTGGTGTTGGCCGCCGTGCTGGCCGTGGACATCGTGGGTTTTGTGATCGACAAGCTGCTGGCCGTGTCCGAGGCGTGGCTGCTGCGCTGGCGCAAGCCGGGTCTGTGAAAGGGGTACGCGAATGTCTTCTGTGAACGTGCAACGCAACCTGTTCCACAAAGTGCCTCCACGCCTGCGGGGCTGGGTGCTGCCCGGGCTGATCCTGGCCGTGTGGTGGGGTGTGGTGGCTTCGGGCGCGTCCGATTCGCCCCTGCTGGTGTCGCCGCTGGCCGTGTGGCAGCGCGGCGTGGGCCAGGTCACGAGCGGTGAACTGTGGGTGGCTTTGTCGGCCAGCCTTTGGCGCATGGCCTGGGGCTTTGGCATTGGCTCCAGCGTCGGGCTGGCGGTAGGTGCGCTGCTGGGCTGGTCGCGCTGGGCCGAGCGGCTGGTGGGGCCCACCTTCCACACGCTCAAGCAGATCTCGCTGTTTGCGTGGATTCCGATGCTGTCGATGTGGTTCGGCCTGGGCGATGCCGCCAAGGTGGCCTTCATTGCCATGGCCGCGTTCTTCCCCGTAGTGCTCAACACGCTGGAGGGTCTGCGCAGCGTGCCGCGCGAATACCTGGAGGTGGCCCGTGTGTACGAGTTCAGCGTGTGGCAAACGCTGCGCCGCGTGGTGGCGCCAGCGGCCGCGCCCTCGCTGTTCACCGGCATCCAGCTCTCGCTCATCTACAGCTGGCTGGCCGCGCTGGGGGCGGAATACCTGTTGGCCTCGGGCAAGGGCATTGGCAACACGCTCATCGACGGGCGCGAGCACTTCTGGATGGACCTGGTGCTGTTTGGCGTGGTGGTGGTGGGCCTGGTGGGCTTTGCACTGAACGCGCTGCTGGCCGCGCTGGAAAAGCGCCTGCTGGCCTGGCGCGACCGCACGATCGCCAGGTACTGATGCCGCTGACGCATCGCATACGCATACGAACACAAGGAAATCAACATGGCACACGCCGGTACCCTGGCCATTCGCGGCCTGAACAAGCAGTACGAGGTCAAGGGCGAGGCACTGCACGTGCTGCAGGACATCCACCTCACCATCGAGCCTGGTGAATTCGTGAGCATCGTCGGGTCGAGTGGCTGTGGCAAGTCCACGCTGCTGCGCCTAGTCATTGGATTGGAGGGCGACTATCAGGGCGAGATCCTGCTCAACGGCCAGCGCATTGTGGGCACTAGCCTCAACCGGGGCATCGTGTTCCAGGAGCACCGATTGTTCCCCTGGCTCACAGTCGAGAAAAACGTGGCGCTGGGCCTGCTCAATTCCAGCCTGACCGAGGGCCAGCAGCGCGCCACGGTGCGCGAGCACATTGCGCTGGTGGGGCTGCAGGGGTTTGAGACCGCCTACCCGCACCAGCTCTCGGGCGGCATGAAGCAGCGCGTGGCCATTGCGCGGGCGCTGGTCAACCGGCCCGACATCCTGCTGCTGGACGAACCCTTTGGCGCGCTCGACGCCATGACCCGCGCCCACCTGCAGCAGGAGCTGCACCGCATCTGGCAGCAAGAGGGCATCACCATGATTTTGGTGACCCACGACGTGGAAGAGGCCGTGTTCCTGGGCGACCGCGTGGTGGTGATGGAGCCGCGCCCCGGTCGCATCCGCCGCACTGTGCCCGTGGGGCTGCCCCATCCGCGCGAGCGCACCTCGCACGCGTTCACTGCCATCAAAGACAGCGTGCTGCGCGAGTTTGCGGGCCACCCGGCGGCCGACCTGGCCGAGCCGCCGCTCAAGCGTGGCGAGCAGCTGGCGCCTGCCGCGCAGTGGCAGTTTGCCGTTTGATTTTTTGTTCTCCCTTTTCTGATTCCCGAGATTCCCCATGACACAAAAAAACTCCTCCGTTTTCTCCATACGCCGTTCGCTGCTGGTGGCTGGCGCTACCGCCTTGGCTGCCCCTCTGGTGCTGCGGGCCCAGTCGCCCGCCAAGGTCATACGCATTGGCTCTCCCGACCTGGGCACGGCCGGCAAGCCCTCGCCGGGCGGCAGCGTGTTTGCAGTGCTGCAGGCCAACAAGTGGCTCGAAGATGAATTTGCCAAGGACGGCATCAAGATCGAGTGGAACTTCTTTCGCGGCGCAGGCCCGGCCGTGCACGAGGCGCTGTCGGCCAAGCAGCTCGACATCGTCTCGCTGGGCGATCTGGCCGCTGTGATCGGCCGGGCGCGCGGCCTGCCCACCCGCTTCATCGCGGCCACAGGCCGGGGCAGCAACAGCTACCTAGCCACGGCGCCGGGCGTGCACATCAAGACGGTGGCCGACCTCAAGGGCAAGAAGGTCACGGTGCTCAAGGGCACGGCCTACCAGCGCACATTCGACAACCTGCTGGCCACAGCGGGCCTGACCGAAAAAGACGTGAAGCTCATCAACATGGACTGGCCCACGTCCAAGGCTGCCGTAGTGGCCGGGCAGATCGATGCCACGTTTGGCGGCTCGGACCTGTTCCTGCTCAAGGCGCAGGGCGCACAGATTGCGCTGAGCACCAAAGGCCGGGGGTCCGACTACTCCATCAACTCCGGCATCCTGGCCACCGAGGATTTCGCCACTCAAAACCCGCAGCTCACCCAGCGCCTGGTGACGCAGCTGGTGCGCGCCGCCCACTGGTCTTCGCAAGAGGGCAACCGCGAGGCGCTCATCAAACTCTACGCCGACAACAGCGGCAACCCCGAGCTGTCGTTCCGCGAAGAGCTGGCGGGCGACAACCTCAATGCGCGCTACTCGCCGCTGCTGGACGAGGGCTTCATCGCCGGTTACCAGGGCGTGCTGGATGACGGCGTCAAGCTGGGGCTGATCCGCCAGACCTTTGATGTGAAGGCCTGGTTCCAGCCTGCGTTTGTGCAGCAAGCCGTCAAGGACCTCAAGCTCGAAAAGCAGTGGCGCGAGAACGATGCCGCCGACAAGGCCAAGGGGGCGGCATGAGCACCACCGCCACCAATACCACGGCGCAAGCGCCCAACATCGTCTTCATCCTGGCCGACGACCTGGGCTGGGCCGACCTCAGTGTGTACGGCCAGGCCGACTTCACCACGCCACACCTCGATGCGCTGGCGGGCGAGGGCGTGCGATTCACGCAGGCCTATGCCAACTCGGCCGTGTGCTCGGCCACGCGCTTTGCACTGATCACCGGGCGCTACCAGTACCGCCTGCGTGGCGGGCTGGAGGAACCCCTGGTGCGCAAGGCCCATGTGCACGGCCTGCCGCCGGAGCATCCCACGCTGCCATCGCTGCTGCGCGACGCGGGCTATGACACGGCGCTGATCGGCAAGTGGCACCTGGGCAGCCTGCCCACGTTCGGCCCGCTCAAGAGCGGCTACGACCGCTTCTTTGGCAACTATGGCGGTGCCATCGACTACTTCACGCACAAGCCCGGTGTGGGTGATGCCGTGGCGCGCGATCTGTACGAAGGCGAAGTGCCGGTGGAGCGCGTGGGCTACTACACGCAGCTGCTGGCCGACGAGGCCACGCGCTGGATCAGCGAGCGCAGCGCGGCCAAGCCGTTCTTCTTGTCGCTGCACTTCACTGCGCCGCACTGGCCCTGGGTGGGGCCGGAGGACGAAGAAATCTCGCTGGGCCTGAAGGACCTCTTTCACTACGACGGCGGCAACCTGGCCACCTATGCGCGCATGGTGCGCTCGCTCGACAAGGCCGTGGGTCAGGTACTGGAGGCCCTCAAGGCACAAGGCCTGGCCGACAACACCATCGTGGTGTTCACCAGCGACAACGGCGGCGAGCGCTTTTCCAAGACCTGGCCCTTCACCGGCCAGAAGACCGAGCTGCTGGAAGGCGGCATCCGCGTGCCCACGCTGCTGCGCTGGCCCGCGCGCATCGCGCCGCAGGTGAGCGACCAGGTCACCGCCACCATGGACTGGCTGCCCACGCTGCTGGCCGCTGCGGGCGTGGCGCCCGATGGCAACTACCCGCCCGACGGCGAAAACATCCTACCCCTGCTGCTGGGCGACGCGCCCGCGCACCCGCGCACACTGTTCTGGCGCTACAAGGCGCAGCGCCAGCGCGCGGTACGCGAGGGCCGCTTCAAGTACCTGCGCATCAACGACAACGAGTTTCTGTTCGACGTGGAAGCCGACACGCTGGAGCGCGCGAACCTGCGCGAGAAACACCCCGAGGTCTTCGAGCGCTTGCGCACGGCGTGGGAGCAGTGGAACGCGCAGTTCCTGCCCATCACCGACGAGGTCATCACCCACGGCCTGTCGCCCGACATCCAGGCCGACCGCTACGTGCCCGACCTGAGCCAGCGGGGCATGTGAGGCCTCTGTGTGGCAGAAAACCAAAGAAAAGTGACTGATGCGCTAGTGGAATACGCGCTTTGTGCTATCAAAAAAATAGTATCTGCAAGCCCGTTGCTCGATGGGACCTATGGCTTCGTGCCAAAGGGATCGTCACCAGTACGGGCCTTGGCAGGAGGCAGTCACAGGGACATTGTGGGACCGGCTTTTCATTCATGAACTTTCAGCAACTGCGCTCCGTGCGCGAAACCGTGCGGCGGGGCTTCAACCTGACCGAAGTGGCCCACATCCTGCACACCTCGCAGCCCGGGGTGAGCCGCCAGATCCGTGAGCTGGAGGAAGAGCTGGGCGTGGAGATTTTTGTGCGGGCAGGCAAGCGCCTCACGGGCCTGACACCGCCTGGCGAGGTGCTGCTGCCCACGGTAGAGCGCCTGCTGCTGGAGGCCGACAACCTCAGGCGCGCTGGCCAGGACTTCAGCGATAGCGCGCAAGGGCGCCTGTCGGTGGCGGCCACACATTCGCAGGCGCGGTATGCACTGCCCCAGGTGGTGCGCGACTTTCGGGCCTTGTTCCCGCAGGTATCGCTGCACCTGCACCAGGGCTCGCCGCGCCAGGTGGCCGAGATGCTGTTGTCTGGCGAGGCCGACATCGGCGTGGCCACCGAGGCCCTGGCTGGCTATGACGCGCTGGTCACGCTGCCGTGCTACCGCTGGACGCACAGCATCGTGGTGCCTCCGGGCCACCGCTTGCTGGACCTGCCCGGCCCAGTGACGCTGGAGCAGCTGGCGCAGTACCCCATCATCACTTACGAGCTCGGCTACACCGGCCGCGCGCACATCGACGAGGCCTTTGCGCGCGAAGGCATTGCGCCCGACATCGTGCTCACCGCCATGGACGCCGACGTGATCAAGACCTACGTGGAGCTGGACATGGGCGTGGGCATCGTCGCGTCCATTGCGGTCGATGAAGAGCGCGACCGCCACCTGCGGCTCATCGACGCGGGCCATCTGTTCGAGGTCAATCTCACCCGCCTGGGCCTGCGGCGTGGCGCCTGGCTGCGCGGGTATGCCTACCAGTTCATTGAAAGCTTTGTACCCACGCTCACCCGCGATGTGGTGCAGAGGGCCGTGGCGCAGGGCGCTGAGCCCGGGAGCCTTCTGGGGGAGTGATGGCTGAGTGATGGGCGCCGCACCTGCCGGTGAGCGGCAGGGCGGCCCGCTTCCGCGTATCGCACAGGCCTTCCGCTCCATCGAGCGGAAGCGACTTTTCAGGTCGGTTGCTCCGTGGCGCCAGAGTGTTCAGCACCCGCCGTCCGGTCGCGGCGGCGCGGCCGTCGAGGCGTGGCCTGGCGGCGCCAGGCACGCAGCAGATGGCGTGCCGCACTGGCCAGGGCTTCGTCCAGCGCACAGCGCCAGTCTCTGGCCACAGACGACACCACCACCTGGCCTGCGCTGTCGGTGCGCAGGGCAATCTGGCAGCGTTTGTCTGCACCGCCCCGGGGGCCGTTGATGTCATCCAGTTTGATGTCTGCACGGGGCACCAGGGCGTGCAGCCGCCGGAAGGCAAATCGCACGCGGCGCTCCACCGTCTCACGCAGTTGCGCTGCTTCGGGGTGATGGGTTCTGACAAGAATCTGCATGGGCAATCTCCTGGGTTGAAGGTGACACCGTAGCCCGCAGGGGCGCGGCCAGCCAGCAGGCTTTTTCTGCGTGATGCGCTTGGAAAGCATGTGCATTCGGTGCGCTCGACCCCTGGCGCGAAGCTTCGTGTTTTTGGATGCCAGGCACAGAGAAAACCTGCTTTTTGATGGCGATGCGGGGCTGCAGATTCAAGGCTCCTGTTCACTTGCTGACGACCGCTACAAGGAGCTATCCATGAATCTCTGGTCTGCCATCCCTTCGCTCATTGCTACTCTGCGCCAGCGTCTCGCGCGCTGGCTGTCTCGTGTTGCCGTTGGGCCGGCGCCCGCGCTGCGGCGCGTTCCGGTGCCGCTGCGGGTCCAGACGCAGTACCGGGACGGCTGGCAGTCGCGTTCACGCTATCGCCTTTAGGCGGGGCAGGGCAGCCGCGGCTGCTCCTGCAGCTTGCGCCCAGCCGATACAAGCAGGGCTGCTTTGATGCTGCCGCCTTACCGCGCAGACGCCTCCACCATCTGCCGCACCAGCGGGTGGTGCTGACCTCTGCGCGACCAGATGGCGTGCACCTCCTCAAAAAGCGCGGTGCAATCGCCCAGCAGGCGCAGGCCTCGCACCAGCCCCACGTCTTGCGCCCCCAGGCGGCTGACTGGAAACACCCCCAGGCCCCGCGCAGCAAAGACGGCCAGCAAGGCGCTGTCCTCAAACTCGCCCACCACGCGCGGTTGCAGACCCAGGTCTTGAAACCACGCATCCAGCGTGGCACGCAACGGCGCGTGGTGTGTGGGCAGCAGCACTGGCAAATCTTGGAGTGACTGGGGAAAGCGGTCGCGCGCTGCCTTCTTGACCAGCGATGCCGGTCCGTACCACTGCAGCGGCGAGCGCGCGATGCGTTCGCTGGTCAGGCGTTGCTGTGGGATGCGCGGCGCTGCCTGCCCGGCCAGCACCACGTCCAACTGGTGCAGGGCCAGCTCGGACAGCAGTTCGTCCGACTCTCCCTCGTGGCACACCAGCCGCAGATGGGGCGTTGCCAGCACCGGCTCCAGCAGCGCATGGGCTGCCAGCTTGGAGATGCCGTCCGAAAGCCCCACCGACAACCGCGCCACACGGGCTGTGGCGGCCTCGCGCACTTCTTCTTCAATGTACTGGCCCAGTTGAAAAATCTCTTCGGCCCGGGTGAACGCGGCCTGCCCGGCTTCGGTCAGCGCCACGCCGCGCCCCGAGGGCTTGAGGAGCTGGTGGCCCAGCGACTTCTCCAGGTCCCGCACCTGTGCGCTGATGGTCTGCACGGCCATCTCCAGCCGGTCTGCAGCCCGGGCAAAGCCGCCTTCCTTGGCAACCATCCAGAAGTAGTACAGGTGGCGGTAGTTCAGCATGGAAGGCCTCAGGTTCGAGAAAACCGAATGCTAGGTGCGGCCCGGGCTGGTGTCTATGTCATGCCGGTTTGCCCATACTGACCGCTTGCCCATTGCGCAACTCAAGGAGGTTTTGCATGTTCTACGCAATCAACTGGTTTCTCTCATTGACCTTGCTGGCCCTGTGGTCGCTGGCGTGCTGGTCCCTGCATGCAGTCACCGTGTGGGTGGTGTCCAGCGCGGGCGCCCTGGCAGGGGGCAGCGCGGTAGCGGACGTGATCTTGATGCCCGCCTGGCTCAAGGCCTGGATGCCCCCGGAACTGATGGGCCAGTGGGAGGCCCTGGTCTCCTCCGCAGGTCCCATCGTGCAGGCCGTGCTGGAGGCGGTACCTGCTCTGGCGGGCGCGGTGACCTTCCTGGCCTGGGCGCTGTGGGGGCTGGGTGCCGTGGTGCTGGTGGCACTGGCGGCCGGCATTCACATCCTCATTGCGCTGGCCCAACGCCGTGGCGGTGGCCCCGGCACCCGGCAGCCCGCGTTGGCCCGCTGAGTGGGGTGCCCCAGGGCGCCCGGCCAGAGCGTCAGGGCAGCGACTTCACGCCCTCAAACGCCGCGTTCAGCGCGGCCTCTGCGGTCAGCAGGCGCTGCCGGGCTTCGGTTGACCAGGCGCGGTCCTTGGCCAGCGTGTCCTTGGCGGCGGCCACCATGCGCGCGACCTCCTGGGGCTGGGGGCCGCCTGTGCCGGTGCGCGTCAGCACCATCTCGGCGGGGGACAGGGCGCGGCGGAATTCCTTTTCCGTCAGCGGCAGGCGCTGGTCCTTGATGTCGTACTTTTTGCCCGCTTCGCGATAGATGCGCACGGCTTCGGCGTACGGAAAGTCCTTGGGCCGGATGTTGCGTTCCTTGGCGTACACCACCACGTCCGACGCAAAGTGATGGCCCACCCGGAACGGAATGGCATGGGTGCGCTGCAGGGTTTCGGCCAGCTCCATCGACGTGGTCCATTCGGATTCCAGTTCGTCCAGTGCGCGGGCAGGGTCGATGCGCAGCGAGTCCAGCACATCGGCCAGCTGCTGCAGCATTTCCACGCCCTGGACGAAGGTTTTGGCGCTGCCGGGGCTCCAGGTGTTCTTGTAGTCGATCATGCCGGGCGTGACGTTATGGGCCCGCCACAGCGATGCCTGGGCCGACGCCACCACGTCGCTCGCCTTGGCGCGGGTGTTCTGGATGATGCCGGGGTTGGCCTTTTGCGGCATGGCGCTGCTGGTGTAGGTCTTGCCGCTGGCCAGCAGCAGCCATGGCCGCGTCTGGTGGTACTGGGTGTGCACATCCTGCATCAACGCGCCCACGCGTATGGCGGTGGAGCTGGCGATGGATGTGGCCTCGATAGGGATGTCATACGTGCTGATCTGCCCCGCATCCAGCGAGTTGACGATGAGCCCGTCAAACCCCAGCAGCTGCGCCAGGCGCTCGCGGTTGATGCTCCAGCTGGAGTTGGCCAGCACGGCCGTGCCCATGGGGCTGAGGTTGATGCGCGCGTAGGCCTCACGGATGCGTGCCGAGTCGCGCGCAAACGAATCGGCAAACGCCATCAGGTAGTGCCCGTAGCTGATGGGCATGGCCTGCACGCCGTTGGTGTAGGCGGGCACATAGGTGGCGGTGTGCGCTTGGGCAATGGTGATGAGCCGTGCGCGCACTTGGTCCAGGGCATCGGCAAAGTCCAGCATCTCCAGCCGCAACTGCGCAGCGTTCAGGGTGGAGTGGATGTCCTGGCGGCTGCGCCCGGTGTGGATCAGCGTGGCCTCGGGGCCCACGGCGTCGGTGATGATTTTTTCGACCTGCAGCACATCGGTGGGGCGCTTGCCACCCGGGGCCGTCGCCTGCGTGATCGACAGCTCCACACCGCGAGCGATGCGGCCTGCCTGGGCTTTGGGGATGATGCCTTGCTCCACGTTGACCACGGTCGATGCCATGTTGATGCGGCCGAACCAGTAGAAGGTGTCCTGCGACTTGGACAACGCGCTGGTGGCATCGCCCTTGACCGTGCCCTGGATCTTGGCGACCTGCGCCTGGCATTCGGCCGTGGTCTTGCAGGCGGTGTCCAGGGTGTCTGCGGCCTGTGCGTGGCCCATGGCCAGGATGGCGCTCACGACTGGGGCGAGCAGGAAGCGGGTGGGGCGCAAGGTGCTGGTGCGCAGGGGCTGGCGCTGAGGTGATGGCATGGTGGTTTGTCTCCTGGCATCCCGCGCAGCCAGCGGCGGGCTGGTGCGGGAATAAGATTCGTTAATTGAATGTGCTTGGCGCGGACTTTGCCCGTGCCAGCTTCGGAATATTTCCACAGCAGGCTCTGCGAGGCCAATGCTTGTTTTTCAAGTGAATTCAATTTCTGAATAGCCCATGCCAGATTTGACGCCTTCCGTCCTGTTCAACCGCATCCTGGGGCGGGTGCGCCTCAAGCACCTGCAACTGGCCATTGCGATTGCCGACCTGCAAAGCCTGCACCGGGCGGCTTCCTCCATCGGCCTGAGCCAGCCCGCCGCGACCCATGCGCTGGTCGAGTTGGAAAGCTGTCTGGGCGGGCCTCTGTTCGAGCGGCACTCCAAAGGCATGCGGCTGACCCGCCTGGGAGAGGCGGTGCTACCGCTGTTGCGCGCATCACTGGTCCCTCTGCAGGCGGCAGCAGGCAATGCCGCGCTGATGCAGCAGGGCGCTGCGTCCGCACTGATCCGCATCGGCAGCATCGCGGCGGGCATCAACGGCCTGCTCACGGTGGCCATCCCGACCTACGTCGCCGCGCATCCCGATGCCGCCATCGATGTGCACGAGGTCACGATCGACAATTTGCTGGAGAGCATTCAGGAAGGCACGCTGGACCTGGCCATCTGCCGGGAGCCGACCCCGCTGCCGCAAGGGTTTGGGTTTCGTGCGGCGCTGCAGGACGGGTTTGTGGTGGTCTGCCGCCCCCAGCACCCTCTGACCCGGCAGGCCACCGTCACGGACGCAGAGCTGCTGGCGCAGCGCTGGCTGGCCCCACCCCTGACCGGGCTGGGCCCCCAGCAGGTGGAGAGCCTCTTCGATGAACTGGGTGGCGTGCCCGAGCTGTGCCGCGTGTCGAGCCGCTCCACGGAGATCATGTACGCCATGCTGGCCGACAGCGACATGCTGGCTTGTGCGCCCGCCAGCCTGGTGCGGCCGCTGGTTCAACGCGGGGAGCTGGCGGTGTTGCCGTGGAACTCACAGGCGGTGGGGCCCCTGGGCGTCCTCGCCAAGGCGGAGGTGCTGGCGTCCCAGGCCCATCCGTGTCACCGCTTCATAGCGCATGTGCTGGCCCCGGGGAACGGGTTGCGTCACTAACGACAGTCAGCCAAACGCTGGGGCGGCACGACCCGCGCTGTGTCAGCCGCCCTGGTCGCCGGCATCGCTCTGGGCAGGGCTCAGCGCTTGCATCAGCATCTCCACCAGCGCGCGCAGCCGAGGCACCCTGCGCAGGTCCCGGTGGTAACCCAGCCACACGTCGCGCCCCGGCGGTGCCGGGGTACTTTCCAGCTTTTGCAGGCCGGGGTGGGAATCTCCCAAGGGGCAGGGCAGCACGGCCAGGCCCGCTCCGGATGCGCAGGCCACGGCCTGCACGTGCCGGTTGTTGCTGCGAAAAGCGATGCGTGCCGATGGAAAGGCCTCGCGCAACCAGGCCGCGTCGGGCATCTCGCTGAAGCCCAGGTCCATGGTGATGAGGCGAACGTCCGTGCCGTCTGTGGGCATGTCTGCACCCCGCTGCTGGTACAGCGCGTAGGGCACATGCATCAGCCGGCGCTGTATGACATCGGGCTCGTCAAAAGGAACGATGCGTGCCACCAGATCCGCCTCGCGGCGCGCCAGGCTGAAGAGGCGTGCATCGGTCAGGAGCTCGATGCTGACGCGGGGGTGGTGGTGGGTGAACGCTGCGCACAGCGGCGCCAGCACATGCAGGCCAAACCAGTCAGAGGTCGATACTCGCAGCGCGCCTTCCAGCTGCTGGTCTGCGCCGTCCAGCTGGCGGGAGAACGACAGGGCCTGCGCCTCCATGCCCTCGGCGTGTCGCAGCACGGCGGCGCCCTCGTCGGTCAAGACGAAGCCCTCCGAGGTCCGCTGGAAGAGGGTGTGGCCCAAAGAATGCTCCAGCGCCTTCAGCCTGCGGCCCATGGTGGGCTGGCTTTGTTGGAGGGCGCGGCCTGCGGCACCCAGCGTGCCGTGCCGGGCAATGGCCAAGAACACCTGTACGTCATCCCAGTTCATCGGCTGCATCATACAAAAGTGAATGGAAAGGTTTCAATCTTGTGGCTTTTCATTCAAAAGAGAAAGGTGAAAACTGGCGGAACTGTTCAACCCCACGAAGGAAAACGCCATGTCCACCCCTACCGCCTCCACCATGCAGGCCCTGGTGCTCGCGGCCCCCCACGGCGCATTGACCCCTACCTGGCTGCCCCGGCCGCAGGCCGCTGCGGGCCAGGTGCTTGTCCGCATCCACGCCAGCGGCGTAAACCCGCTGGACACCAAGATCCGCGCCGGCGCCGCCGAGCACGCCCAGCAACCACTGCCCGCCGTTTTGGGCATGGACCTCGCGGGCGTGGTGGAGGAGGTGGGGCAGGGCGTCTCTCGCTTCAAGGTGGGGGATGCGGTGTATGGCTTTACCGGCGGCATCGGCGGGCTGCAAGGCAGCCTGGCGCAATACGCTGCGGTGGATGCCCGGCTGCTGGCCCACAAGCCGGGCCGGCTGACCATGCGCCAGGCAGCGGCCTTGCCGCTGGTCTTCATCACCGCCTGGGAGGGCCTGGTGGACCGCGCCAACGTGCGCAGCGGGCACAAGGTGCTGGTGCACGGCGGCGCCGGTGGCGTGGGCCATGTGGCCGTGCAGCTGGCCCGCGCGCGGGGTGCCGAGGTGTTTGCCACGGGCACGGCGGCGCAGGCCGGTTCCATCCGGTCTCTGGGCGCCACGCCCATCGACCATGAAACAACCTCGGTCGAGGCCTATGTCAACGCGTTCACCGACGGGCAGGGCTTTGATATTGTTTACGACACCGTGGGTGGGCCGGTGCTGGATGCGTCGTTTGTGGCCGTCCGCCGCTACTCGGGCTATGTGGTGACGTCGCTGGGCTGGGGCACCCACAAGCTGGCGCCCCTGTCGTTCCGGGGCGCGACCTTCTCGGGCGTGTTCACGCTGCTTCCCATCCTCACCGGGGAGTTTCGCGAACACCATGGCGAGATCATGGAGCAGGCCACCACCCTTGCGGAAGCGGGGCAGCTGGCGCCGTTGCTTGACCCGACCAGCTTCACGCTGGATGCGGCCGAAGCGGCACACGCTCTGGTCGCCAGCGGCCGCGCCCGTGGCAAGGTGGTGGTGAGCGTGCTGCCATGAGCCAGCCGGGTCAACCTTTGGCAGAAAGCGCCAGCGGGCCAGCCAGCAGGGACGACGCAGCAGGCCTGCGGCATGGTGCGGTGGTCCCCACGCACGAACATCTGCGCCACGTGGCGGATGCGCTGATCGCGGCCACCAACGCATTTGCGGTGGAGCGGGTGCTCGCCCTTTTTGCGCACGATGCCGTGATCGACGACCCCTCCACGGGCCACCGTTTTGATGGCCATGCCGGAATACGCCGCTATGTCGAACAGTACTTCGTCGGTTACCAGACGGTGACCCGGTTCCTGTCGATGCAACGCCTGGGGCCGCAGCGCGCGAGGGTGCGGGTGGACTTCACGGGGGATTTTGGTCACGAGATCGGCAACCTCGACATCACCGCGAATGCGCAGGGCCTGATCGCCCGGCTGGATGCCGACCTGGAATGAGCGGTGTGAAGGGCTTGGTGGCGCGACCACCCTCCGGGCTGGCGTACGACGCCAGGCTGCACCGGGCTGCACGAGGCAGCGTTGGGCTGTGTTGAAGCGGAATTTGAGCGAAAACAGCCTGAGGCGCTAGTGAATCATGCCGTGGCAGCTATCGAAAAGAGAGCATTTTGATCCGGCTTAGCGCGGCAAGCACCCTGCAAACCCCCTGGGCCCTGCTGCTGACACATCCGCCAGCGTCACGGCCTCCAGCCGGTCGTTCTGCCCCGGTATCTTCGTCAGCCGCTGCCCGTTCTGCCAGCGCCACTGCTGGCCGTCAAAGCTGTAGATGAAGGTGTGCGTGCGGTTGGACAGCAGGTGTGCGGGGGTGAGGGTGATGGCCTGGGCAGCGGCTTGCGTCGGTGCGTGGGCCTGGGCCTCGTTGTCCTTGATGACGAGCTTGCCCACATAAGGCGTCACGGTGGATTCGGTGCGCGTGACTTCGGGCTGGACCAGGGCGGGGCTGTATCCGGTCAGGGTCCAGTCGCCCGCTGCGCCGGGCAGCACATGGGGTTGCCGTGCGGCTAGGAACTGGGTGCACGCGGTGGTGATGGCATCGAAGCTGGTGGTGGCGGGGCCGGTGGCTTCGGGCTTGCTGCAGCCTGCCAGGCCCGCCACCATGGCGGCAGCGGCTGCCAGGTGGAGGGGGGCGCAGGAGCGGAGGGTGGGCTGGGTCATCAGACGTGAGGCGGGGGTTCGTCGAGAAGTTCGGCCGCACGGCCAGGCTGCTGCGGGGCTGGCTGCATTGTGGGCGGCTGGCTGCGGCGGGTCTTGACGGATATCAAGGCGCACAGGCTTTTACGGCGGCGTGCCGCGCAGGGCCAGCGCGCCTTCATCACCCCGGTACCAGCGCAGCAGGGCGCCAGCTGGGGGCGACGCTGTGCCATCCAGCGCTGCCAGCACGGCGGCGTTGAGTTCGTGGGCGCTGGCGGGCAGGGGCTGGTCGCGGTAGGCCAGGGCGGTGCCCGCCATCAGCGCTTCGGCGTCCACCAGCAGGCGCAGGTTCTGCGGGATGGTGGGCGACTGCTCTGCACAGTGCGCAGCCGACAAGGAATGCGCCTTGCGGCAGGCAGCGGGGCGCACGCTGTAGATGGCGCACCGGTCATGGACGAGAAAGCTGCAGGGCTGGCGCGTGGTGCCCACGCTTACCGCCGCCGCATGCTGTCGCAGACGCCGCAGGGTTGTCGCCTGGTCTGCGCTGGGCAGCGTATGCAGGTGCTGGGCAATGTGCAGCACCTCGGGGTCGGTCGCCTCCACGCGCAGGTGGCAGCAGTGCGCGCAGCCCGCCTGGCATGCTGGCTGGGGGCCGTTGGTGCGGGCCTGTTCGGCCACGGTGTCCAGGCCCTGGTGCAGTTGTGCAATGAAATCGACTGCAGCCTGGGCGGCGGATTCGGTGGCGTTGGGGGCCTGGCCGGTGGCGATGGCGCCGGTGCCATGGGCTGCTGTACCTTGCACGGCATTTGTCTGTGCTGCCCGCAGGGCCCGCCCGGCCGCGCTGCGCACGCGGGCGATGGACTGCAGGAAGGCCGCTTGCTCTGCCTCGGTCAGTGCTGGGTCGGGCGGGCTCGTCATGGGGATGTGGGGAGCGTGCCGGAGGGGGCAGGCGCATTGGGCGCCAACGGCAGCCACACGCTGGCCGCCAGGCCAGATCCGTCGGTTGTGTCGCGGGCTGCCGCCAGTTCCAGCCGTCCTTCCATCAGCTGCACATACCGCGCCACGATGGCCAGGCCCAGCCCTGCACCCTGGCCCAGGCGCTGGCCCTGGTCGCCCTGCGCCCAGCGCTGTTGCAGCTGCTGCGCCAGCGTGGCGTCCACGCCGGGGCCGTTGTCGGTCACGCGCAGCACGCCAAAGCCGGGCTCGGTGTGCAGCGCCACGGTGATGCGGGGCGGCGTGCCGCGCCCGTAGCGCAGTGCGTTGTCCAGCAGGTTGTTCAGGATGCCTTCGACCAGCGCCGTGTTGCCCCGCACCACCACGGCCTGGTCCAGGCCCTCGGCGCCCAGGTCTACCCCCAGCGCATCGGCGCGGGGCAGGTAGCGCAGCAGCACGTCGCGCACCAGGGTGTGCAAGGCCAAGGGCTGCAAGGTCAGTGCAATGCCGCCCTCGGCAGCGCGGGCCAGGGCGAGCAACTGGTCCACGGTGCGGCTGGCGCGCTGTTCGGCCTGGGCGATGCCTTCGATTTCGCTGCGCCAGACGGCAGGGTCGTTGTGGGCCAGCGCGTGGGCGGCCTGGGCGCGGATGCCTGCGAGCGGGGTGCGCAGCTCATGTGCCACATTGCCCGCAAACTCGCGCTGCGCATGCAGGCTTTGCTGCACGCGTGCCAGCAAGCCGTCCAGGGCCACGCCCAGGCGTTGCACGTCGCTGGTGCTGGCCTGCTGCGTCAGCGCCGGAGGCAGGGGTTGCAGGTCGGCGGCGTCGCGCTGGTCCATGGCGTCTTGCAGCGCCCCCAGCGGGTGCAGGTCGCGCTCTATGCCGCGCAGCAGCCATGACCCCAGCACCACCAGCAGCCACAGCTGGGCCAGGCCCGAGTACACCAGCAACCGGCGCAGCAGCTGCGTGCGCTCTGCCGTGGTCTGCGCGATGACGACAGTGAACGACGGCGGCCCCGCAATCTGCAAGGTGGCGCGCCGCATCTCGCGCCCATCTTGCGACAGGTGCGAAAACGCGTGGCTGCTGCCTGCCGCCACCACACCCGGTGCCAGGTGCGAGTCGCCAGCGATGAAACTGCCATCGGCGGCATACACCGCGAACCACACGGTTTCGCTCTGGTCAAAACGCAGCAAGCCCACCTCGCGCGGGGTCAGGTCGAGCTGCAGCGGGGTGCCTGGTGGGTCAGCCGCCTGGCTGCCGCGCACATGGGCCGCCAGCGCGTGGGCGTCGTCCAGCAAGGCGCGGTCAAACGCCTCGGCCACAAAGTGGTTGCCCACGCCCAGCACCACGGTGCTGCCGAGCCCCCAGATCAGCACCAGCGATAGCAGCACGCGCCGGCCTATGCGCTGGCGCAGGTCGGGCGGCTGCGGGTGCAGCGGTGCGGGGCCGGGTTCAGGACTGGCCAACGTCATCCTCTAGCACGTAACCCAGCCCGCGCAGCGTGCGGATGGCCGCACCGCTGCCTGCAATCTTGCGCCGCAGGCGCGAGAACGAGGCCTCCAGCGCGTTTTCGCCCACTACCTCGCTGCCGTCCGACAGGCGCGAGGACAGGTCGCCCTTGCTCAACACGCGGCCGGGAGGGGTCATCAGCTCCCAAAGCAAATCGAACTCGCGCGCGGGCAGCTCCAGCGGTTGCCCGGCCACGCTGACGCGGCGCGCCTGGCGGTCCAGCACCAGTTGGCCCACGGTGACGATGTCGGCGGTGCCGCTGGCGCGCCGCAGCAGCGCGCGCAGGCGGGCTTCCACCTCTTTGAGTTCGTAGGGTTTGCCCAGGTAGTCGTCGGCGCCGGCGTCCAGCCCGGCGATGCGCTCCTCGGTGCTGTCGCGGGCGCTGAGCACCAGCACGGGGGTGCGGTCGCCGCGCGCACGGGCGGCGCGCAGGGCCGTCAGGCCGCTGCCCAGGCCGCTGCGTGCGTGGGCGGCATGCGGCAGGTTCAGGTCCAGCAGCACGGCGTCGAAAGCCTGTACGGCCCACCAGTGCTGGGCTTCTTCGACGGTATGGGCCAGCTCGACGCGGTGGCCCGCGTTTTCGAGGCCTTGGGCCATGGTGCGGCTGAGCACCGGGTCGTCTTCCACCAGGAGGAGGCGCATGGAGGTCGGGGTTCTACGTGAAATTACGCATGGCCAAGATCAGCCTGCGATCAGGTTCGATGGGGATAGTCTGCCCGTCAGCATACCCCAGCCCTGCGCGCCATTTGCACCGCCGGATGGGGTCGTCAAGCCTATCAGGAGACAACCTTTTCATGATCAACCGCAATCTACTCAGAGGCTTTGCCCTCATGGCTCTGGCGCTGGGCTTCGGCCTGCCGTCCCTGAGCTATTCGCTGGGGACGCTCGGCCGCGCCGGGCCGGGCATGTTCCCGTTCATCGTCAGCTGCATGCTGTTTGTGATCGGGGTCATCACCGTGGTGCGCGCGCGCCTGGTGGCGTCTGTGCCCATGGACTTTCAGGTGCGCAACATCGCCATCATCCTCGGCAGCCTGTGCGGCTTTGCAGCACTGTCGCACTTTGTGAACATGATCGCCGGCATCGTGTTTCTGGTGTTCTGCTCGGGCTTTGCGGGTACGTCGTACTCGTGGAAGCGCAACCTGAAGATCGCTGCGGTGCTGGTCGCCATCGCGTTTGCATTCCAAAAGCTGCTGGGCGTGAGCCTGCCGCTGTACTGAGGTCACCGCCATGGAAGTCTTGAACAACCTCGCGTTTGGCTTCAGCCACGCACTGACGCTGCAGAACCTGATGTTTTGCGCCCTGGGCTGCACCGTGGGCACCCTGGTGGGCCTCCTGCCGGGCCTGGGCCCGCTGGCCACCATCAGTTTGCTGCTGCCGCTGACTTATTCCATCGACACCACCGGCGCGCTCATCATGCTGGCCGGTATCTACTACGGTGCGCAATACGGTGACAGCGTGAGCGCCATCACCATGAAGATCCCGCACGCCAGCAGTATCGTGGCGTGTATCGACGGGTAGGCCTGCCGTTTGGCGTCGTGCCGCAGGTCCGACAGCAAATCGGCCCGGCTGGCCTTCACCTCATGCACCATGGGCTGCAGGTAGGCGGGCACCGAGGTGTTGCGCACCGAGAAAAGATCGGGCCGGGCCATGCGCCACACATTGGCGGCGGCGCGGGCAGCGGGGGCGTGGTCGTCGTCGGCCCATAGCGGTGCCATGGCGGGCGCGGTGTTGGCGGGCGCATCGGCCGTGGCCGGAGGCGGCACCACATCCCCCATCGGCACGGTGTCGATCACCGCGCGCAGTGACAGTTCGGTCCATACGATGCGCCCCGAAGCCAGCAACTGCGCTGCAAACTTCTGCCCCAGCCGGTCGTGCAGGCTCAGCGCCCGCACGCCACGCTGGCGGGCCTGCGCCAGCGTGCGGATGCCTTCATCGGTGAGGCGCAGGGTCTCGCAACCATCGGGCGCAATGTGCAGCCTGATAAGGCCCGCAGCCAGCAGGTCAATCTCCAGACCATCCTTGCACGGCCAGCCTGCCGAGCGCCAGATCTGCATCAGGCGCGTGCGGTGAAAGCGGGTGATCGGGGCGGAGCGTGGGGAGTCCGAAGTGGGGGAGGGCAGCACCGTCATGGCGGGGTGGGTGGGCTGGCGTGACACTGATTTTAATCACAGTGTCTGGTGGGCTGCTTTTTTTGGATGTATGAAGGAGAGTGGTAAAGAAATTTGGATCGAATTTGCCTCTTCCGCCTATGGATAAGCGCTAGAAGCTATTGAAATGTGAGCATTCTCGCCATGACATTTCGGGGGGGGAGGGGAAATGAGTCCTCCGGGGTTGTATGAGGACGCACTTGCCCGGCATGAAGCGAACAATCGGAAGTTGTTATGTGGCCGTCTATGCAGCAGGTAAATTGGAAGAGGCTGCAGCGTAGCGGGAGCGGTCTCACGCTGAGTTTTTGCAAAAAGCCGGAAACTGCCCTCACCGGTCTGTCGCTTGCAAGGTCGGTCTGGCCTGCCAAATCAGCGGCCAGTTCCCTCCCCCTTAGGGCTTGCCAGCCATAGTTTCGCCACGAGTGCGTAGCTTCTATCGTCCGGCGACACTGTAATCGTTGGCGCCGCAAGACTGCCCGAGAATGCCGAGATATTCCCAAATGAGTTCCCCTGCATGAGCCAATTGATCCGAGTTCCTGCTTCAACGGTCGTTTCACTCACTGCCGAACGTGCTGTGGACCTGATGACTGGAATATTGAAGGCGGAGTCAAACTACGCGAAGCTCAATCCGGCAGTCGTCACGATTTCTAGCCGACTGACCGTTGCGGACGGTGGCATCGACGCCGAAGTCGATGTGCCTCCTGATGCCCAAATCCCAGCAGATTGTTTCTTTGCTGCCGGTTTGACAGGGATTCAGTTGAAGTCCGGTACATCGTTCAGGCCTTGGACCAACGGTTGCATCCGCGGCGAATTGGTTAACAGCGAAGGGACGCTGTTTCCAGAGGTGGCGCGTCTGATCGAGAGAAGGGGGCGCTATGTCGTCGTCTGCACGGGACACGATCTCACACCCCAACAACGGAATGACGCCTGCGAGCAAATTGTCAGAGTGCTCCAATCCTTAGGTGTAGCGGACTATCGCAACCTTGTTGACGTGCTGGGTGCAAGTCAGCTCTCGAACTTTGCGGAGCGCTACCCTGGCATCGCGGCACAGTTGACCTATGACTCTATTCAGGAGGCTTGGGTACTCGACGAATGGGATCGCGATGCCCACATGGCCAGTTCATTCAAGCCGGCGCCAGCTCAAACTGAGCTGATCGACCTGATTCGAGCACGCATCGAAGGCGACGCTAAGCATATTCGGGTGCTAGGGGAGCCAGGCTTGGGCAAGACGCGCATGGTCCTGGAGGCGTTGAGGGCGCCGCATATTGCCCCCTCGGTACTCTACTTGTGTCATGGCTCCAAGTTCGGTCAGACGGCGCTGTTCAGGCAACTGCTTCGGGCTGGCTGGACGAAGCCTCTGGTGCTAGTGCTCGATGACCTATCCGAATCGGAGATGTCCGACGTCTGGCGGCATCTGAAGACCCGCTGTGGCGCGATGAAACTTGTCACTCTCGATCATGGGCGTGATGAAAGTCATGACGACGAAATTCTCCGCCTGCATGCCCCCCGTCTTCCAGACGAAACCATCAGGAGCATCCTGGCAGACCGGGTCGGAGAGTCACAAGGCCTTGATCGCTGGGTCACCATCTGCGAGGGCTCGCCACGAGTAGCACATGCCGTTGCAGAGAATCTTCATGCGAATCCCACTGATTTGCTGCGGCCGCCGGCGACGGTTCCGTTGTGGTCCCGGTTCTTGCACGGATATGGCACGCAAGAGGACGCGGCGTCACGGCAAGTCGACTGTGTGGCCCACCACCTCGCCTTGTTCAGCCGGTTCGGATTTGAAGACCCCGTGTCAGATGAGGCTACCTACGTCGCTCAGTTGATTCACAAGGTTGATCCCACGATCGGCTGGGCCCGCTTTCAAGAGATTGTCCAGAGCCTTAGGGCCCGGCGAGTCTTGCAAGGCAGCAGGACGCTGTTTTTTGTACCCAAGGCGCTTCACATCTTCCTTTGGAAGCAGTTCTGGACGCGCTATGGGCGCGGGTTCGACTTTGTCGCCACCTTCGAATCCATGCCTCCATCGCTCCATGCCTGGTTCTTGAACAAATTCAGATTCGCGGGCGGCAAAGACACAGCATTCGTTGTCGACGAGATTCTGAAGCCAGACGGCGTGTTTTCCACTCGCGACATGCTGACCTCGTCGACCGGGTCGCGATTCCTGTCGACCCTCGCTGAGGCCAATCCCTCTGCTGTTTTGCGCCTGCTTGAGAGCACGGTCGGCAACTGGCCTAACGCGGATCTTGCGGAGTTCAAGTCAGACCGCCAGAACATCGTCTGGGCACTTGAGAAGATTGCTGTTTGGCCACTGCTTACCGTGCGGGCCTTAAGCCTGCTGGCGCGGCTTGCTGTCAATGAGAACGCCGACTTTTCCAACAACTCGACCGGCACATTGGTGGGCCTGTTTCGCATTGGTCCCGAAGCCGCTGCGACCGAGGCGAGTCCGGAACAAAGGCTGCCTGCCTTGCTTGCGCTTCTGAGAGGGCGCACCGATGCCGAACGTCTGCTGGGTTTGAAGATACTGGACTCGGTCTTGGACACGCACGGCAGGGGCTTTCGAACTGTGGGGCCGGAATACCAGGGGCTACAGGAGCGAGCCAAGCTGTGGATTCCGGCAACTTACGGCGACTGGTGGCAAGCACACCTTTTGTACTTCCAAACCCTGATCAACGAGACTTCGACTTGGCCTGCTTCCCTCCGACCGCAGGTCTGCTCGGCGCTGCTCAAAGCGGTCGAACATCAGATCCGCACTCCGCCATGCACTGAGCTTGCGCTCCAGGTACTGGAGAAACTAGCCTCCGACAGCGCCATGGTCCCAAGCCAGCTGAACAAGTTTTTTTGGCACTGGAGGGAATATCGCGAGGACGAGCAGCACCGTGAGGTGGCGGTTCGAATCAGGCGTCTCGCCCGCCGGTATGCACGCCAGGATCTGACCAGCAGGTTCCAGAGATACGTCCTTGACGTTGATTGGCTTGAATGGGATGAAGAGTATCGAGATCGGCGTGATCGGCCGGCTTCCCATGCCAAGGCACTAGTTGCAGCGCTCGCGCAACGAGTCGCGGCGAACCCGCATCGCCTCAGTGAGATTTCTCACCTTCTGACCCCATCTAGTCATGGACCGGCGCTTTGGAATTTCGGGGAGCAACTAGCTGCGAGCGACGTGGAGCACGCTCTGCTTCCTTTGCTCATAGGCATCGCTCTGAGTTCCGGCCACGGGACCTGTCTGCACGGCTATTTGACTGGCTTCAAAGCACAGTCCATGGAGCAGTTTGAGTTGTGGGTTCTGGAGATGCTGAACAAAAGCGATACGGCTAGCTTGGGCGTGGAGATGACTCTGCGATCTGCCTACAGCGAAAAAGCATTCAACCGCTGTCTCGATGCCCTTGACGCGAAATGGATTGAGCCTGCGCCGTTTGAGGCGCTGCAGTTCGGCATGGCGTTGGATTCAGTGCCGACAGAACAAGCAGAGCGCTTATTCCGTTTAATTCAACAGCGAGAGACCCCGGAAGCGCTGCAGCTGCTGATCGGGTTGATGAGCTCGATTTCGTCGGAGCGACCCGTGCCCTGCGGCCCAGACTTCGCCTTCGATATCGCGCGACATGCGATTCCCTTTTTACGACATCCAGGACGCTCCTTAGGGTTCAATTGGAGGCGCGTTTGCTCGAGGCTGGTCAAGTCCAATGCTGAGTTTGCAGCACCCTTGCTCGATGCGATCCTCACTGCAATGGGCGAGGAATACCGGCTGAGCTATGACGATGACATCGAAGCGCTGAGCAATGAGTTGGTCAGTATCGACGCAGAAGGCGCCTGGCAGGTCACTGCAAAGCACTTCGAGGCTACATTGCCGAAATGGCGGAGCGACGTGTACGACTGGCTGAAGGGTGGCATCCGTTCGTTTGGGGAAAGAGTGCAGCGCGGCCCTATAGCGGACTTGCCGGAAAGCAGCATATTGGGTTGGATCGAGTCCGATCCCGACGGCCGAGCTGCTCTGATCGCACATGCGGCGCTTCCTACGCTAGATGACGAAGGCGGCGGCAGACTGACTCGGCAATTGTTGACACGGTATGGGCACATTGATGGCGTACGTTCCGGGATAAGCGCCTCATTCAATTCAGGGTCATGGGTAGGCCCGATGAGCCGACACCTGAAGCACCAGCGAGACATCCTGCGGCGCTGGCTTGCAGCGGGATTCGATTTCCAGATCACGCAATGGATAGAGACCGAGATCGAACGGCTCGACCAGGGGATTCAACGAGAAGAGATCAACGAAGAGCGCGATCGCTTCGAGTGATACATGCGGTCCATCGTCGCAAGCCCTAGCGAACATTCAACGTCACGTTTCACGGGGAGCAGCTTCTCGAACCTCAGATCTGACAGACCGCAACCAGCCTAAAGTCGCCCATTGCGACCGAATCCGCTGACGAAGATCCAAACCCCTCACCACTCCGCAAAACTCCCATCCCGATGCCGCCACACCGGGTTTCTCCAACGGTGGCCCTCTACCGTGCGCTCACGCACATACGCTTCGTTCACCTCAATGCCCAACCCCGGTCCGTTAGGTATCGCCACCATCCCTCCCTCGTACGCAAACACCCCAGGGTTGGACACATAGTCCATCAGGTCGTTGGCTTGGTTGTAGTGGATGCCCAGGCTTTGCTCCTGGATGAAGGCGTTGTAGCAAACCGCATCCAGTTGCAGGTTGGCCGCCAGGGCAATAGGCCCCAGCGGGCAGTGCAGGGCCAGGGCCACGTCGTAGGCCTCGGCCATGCTGGCGATTTTGCGGGTTTCGGTGATGCCGCCTGCGTGCGAGGGGTCGGGCTGGATGATGTCTGCATAGCCGCCTTGCAGCACGCGCTTGAAGTCCCAGCGCGAGTACAGGCGCTCGCCCAGAGCAATGGGGGTGGATGAGATGTGGGCGATCTCCTTCAGCGCCTCTTCGTGCTCGCTCAGCACGGGCTCTTCGATGAACATGAGCTTGTAGGGCTCCAGCTCCTTGACCAGCACCTTGGCCATGGGCCGGTGCACGCGGCCGTGGAAGTCCACGCCAATCCCAACATTCGGCCCCACTGCCTCGCGCACGGCGGCCACGTTCTGCAGGCAGCGCTCCACCTTGTCGTAGCTGTCCACGTACTGCACTTCTTCGGTGCCGTTCATCTTTACGGCTGTGAAGCCGCGCGCCACGGCGGCTTGGGCGGCGGCGGCGGTCTCGCTGGGGCGGTCGCCGCCAATCCAGCTGTAGACCTTGATGCGGCTGCGCACATTGCCGCCCAGCAGCTCGGCCACGGGCACGCCCAGCGCCTTGCCCTTGATGTCCCACAGCGCCTGGTCGATGCCGGCCAGCGCGCTCATGTGCACGCCGCCGCCCCGGTAAAAGCCGCCCCGGTACAGCACGGTCCAGTGGTCTTCGATGTGGCGTGGGTCTTTGCCGACGAGATAGTCGGCAAGTTCATCGACCGCAGCCGCCACAGTGTGCGCGCGGCCTTCCAGCACGGGCTCGCCCCAGCCGGTGATGCCTTCGTCGGTTTCGATTTTGAGAAAGCACCAGCGCGGCGGGACGATGAACGTGGTGAGTCGGGTGATCTTCATGGGGCGATGCAATGCGCTGCGAAACGCGTGGTTGTTTAGGACGAGTGGGGGAGTTCAGGCGGTAGCGGGCGAGGTGCCAAACGACGCCTGCCACGCCCGCGCAAACGTTGCGGCCTTGTGCGCTACTTCGGGGGCCTGGTCGCCGGGCCGGTACAGGGCCGAGCCCAAGCCGAAGCCGCTGGCCCCTGCTGCTGCGTAAGGGGCGATGCTCTCCGGCACGATGCCGCCCACGGGCACCAGCGCCATGGGCGGCGTGATGACGGCGCGCCAGGCCTTGAGCACATGGGGCGGCAGCGCTTCGGCCGGGAAGAGCTTGAGCATGTTGGCGCCCGCCGCCAGCGCGGCATAGGCCTCAGTGAGCGTGGCCACGCCCGGTGCGCAGGCCATGCCGGCGGCACGAGCGGCGCGGATCACATCGGGGTCGCTGTGGGGCATGACGATGATCTGCCCGCCGGCTGCGGCCACATCGGCCACGGCCTCGATAGAGAGCACGGTGCCTGCGCCCACCAGGCAGTCTGCAGGCAGTGCGTCGCGCAGCGCGCGGATGCTGGCCAGCGGCTCGGGGGAGTTGAGCGGCACTTCGATGATGCGAAACCCTGCGTCGTACAACGCATGGCCGATGGCCACCACTTCGTGCGGCTGCACGCCGCGCAGGATGGCGATGAGCCCGCAGCGCTGCAGGATGTGGAACAGGGCTTTGTCGATGGGGTTCATGCGGGCAGGCTCCCGGCGGTGGAGAGGGATGGGGAAGGGGGCGCGGGTGCCACGACCAGCCCCGCTGCCAGCGCGATCTGCCACAGCCCTGTGGCCGTGGCCTGCGTGGCGATGCTGGGTGCGGCAAAGCCACAGGTCTGCAGCGCGATGGCGTAGCGGCGGCACAGGTCGGGCTCGCCGCAGAGCACCAGTGCTTGTGGTGTTGTTGGGGTTTGATCCTGTGCGCGTGCCAGGCTGACCACCTCGTGCCCGATCAGCAGGCCGGAGAGGTAGTCCGCTTGGGCCGTGGGCGCCAGTGTTCCGGTCAGGCCCAGCGTGCGTGTGCTGAAGATGTGCGAGAGCAAGCCCAGTGCGGCGTCACTTCCGCGCGACACCTCTAGCCCGCGCACAAAGGCTTCGTCGTCGGGCGTGGCAGCGGCCTGCATGGTCTTGCCCAAGATGGTGTGACCGCGCAGGGCCGCAAACACCTCGCCGGTCATGAAGGTGTGGAACTGCTCGATGCGCCCCTGTCGTGCCAGCACCCATTTGCTGTGCGTACCGGGCAGGCCGATGAGCACGGGCGCATCCGCAGGCAGTGCAAGGCCTGCCAGCACGCCCAGCACCTGGGTTTCTTCGCCGCGCATCACGTTGGGCAGCGCGCCCTGCTGCAACAGGCCCGGCACGATGTGCAGCGGCGGGCCATCGTGCCGCTCCACCAGCGTCAGGCCCCGGGCCAGTGCATCGAGCGAGGTGGGCGTCGGCAGGTATTTGGCCTCGCGCCAGCCCTGGGCGCTGCCCACCATGCCGCAGGCCAGCAGGGGCAGGCCGGGTGCGGCGGCCAGCCAGTCGCCGCAGGTGTCTTGCAGTGCGCGTTCAAACGCGGCGCCGGGCTCGCCGTCTGCCACGCTCGCGGTGGTGGGGGGCAGGTTCATGATGCCCCAGGGGCGGTGCCGCGTCTCCAGCACCTCGCCATGCGCGCCCATGCGGAAGGCGCGCAATGCGCTGGTGCCCCAGTCCAGGGCAATCAGGCCCGCCTCGGCGGGCACGAGAAAACGTGCAGGCACCATGGGTGTCCTGCTTAACGCGCCCAGCGCAGCACCAGCGGGTCCAGCCGCCGCGCGATGTCGATCAGGCCGCGCCGCACCTCGGGGTGCATGGCCGGGAATGGGTGGCGGCCTGCCTCGCAGGCGATCACGCCGCCTTCCTTCATCAGTGCCTTGGCCGTGAGGATGCCGCCCTGGCGGTTTTCGTGGTTGATGAGGGGCAACCAGCGCTGGTAGAGCGCAAACGCCTGGTCCATGTCACCCTGGCGGTGGGCTTCGATGATGGGGCGAATGCCGTCAGGGAACGCGCCGCCCGTCATCGCGCCCGTGGCGCCCGCATCCAGGTCGGCCAGCAGGGTGATGGCTTCTTCACCGTCCCACGGGCCTTCGATGGCGTCTCCACCCAGGCGGATCAGCTCGCGCAGCTTGCTGGCGGCGCCGGGCACTTCGATCTTGAAGTAGGCCAGGTTTTCAATCTCTTGCGCCATGCGGGCCAGGAAGGGGGTCGAAAGCACGGTGCCGCTGGCGGGTGCGTCCTGCACCAGGATCGGGATGCTGATGGCGTCGGATACACGGGCATAGAACTCGTAGATCTGCGCCTCGGGCACGCGGAAGGTGGCGCCGTGGTAGGGCGGCATGATCATCACCATGGCTGCGCCCATGTCCTGCGCGGCGCGGCTGCGCTCGACGCATACACGGGTGCCGTAGTGGGTGGTGGTGACGATGACGGGCACGCGGCCCGCCACATGCTCCAGCGATGTGCGGGTGAGGACTGCGCGCTCGGCATCGGACAGCGAGAACTGCTCGGAGAAGTTGGCCAGGATGCAGACGCCATCCACACCGGCGTCGATCATGAAGTCGAGGCAGCGCTTCTGGCTGTCGAGGTCGAGGGTGCCGTCTTCGTGGAAGGTGGTGGGCACGACGGGGAAGATGCCTCGGTAGCGAGGGTTCTGGAGGGAATGGGTGGCTTGCATGGCGGGTGCGGGTAAGAATTTGAGTGAAATGTGCCTATAGCGTTAGTCGAATATGCACTGGCAGCTATTGAATCTGTAGCAATTGAGCGCTGCGAGCGTCTCAAAGGGCACATCAATGCGAGTGGCGGGGCACAGCGGCCCCCCGGCAGCCGACCAGAAAGTCAAAGTCACAGCCATCGTCCGCCTGCAACACGTGGTCCACATACAGGCGCTGGTAGCCGCCGCGCCCGCCGTTGTCGGTGCCCGCCAAGGCAGCCAGGCGCACGGCCAGTTCCTCATCGCTGATGTCCAGGTGCAGGCTGCCGTTCTCGCAGTCCAGCTCGATGAAGTCGCCGTCGCGCACCGCAGCCAGGGGGCCGAGTGCAGCGGCCTCGGGCGCTACGTGCAGCACCACGGTGCCGTAAGCGGTGCCGCTCATGCGCGCGTCGGAGATGCGCACCATGTCTTTCACGCCCTGGCGCAGCAGCTTCGGCGGCAGGCCCATGTTGCCCACCTCGGCCATGCCGGGGTAGCCCTTGGGGCCACAGTTCTTGAGCACCATCACGCAGCTCGCGTCGATGTCCAGGTTTTCATCGACGATGCGTTCCTTGTAGTGCTCCAGGTTCTCGAACACCACGGCCCGGCCCCGGTGCTTGAGCAGCTCGGGCGATGCTGCCGAGGGCTTGAGGACCGCGCCACGCGGCGCCAGGTTGCCGCGCAGGATGCAGATGCCGCCGTCGGCAATCAGCGGGTTGTCGATGGGGCGGATGACCTCGTCGTTGTACTGCGGTGCTTCGCGCACGTTGTCCCACAGGCTCTTGCCGTTGACGGTGAGGGCGTTGGGGTGGGGCAGCAGGCCGTTCTCACCCAGGCGGCGCAGCACGGCGGGCAGGCCGCCCGCGTAGTAGAACTCTTCCATCAGGAAGCGGCCCGAGGGCTGCAGGTCCACCAGCGTGGGCGTGCCCCGGCCAATGCGCGTCCAGTCCTCCAGGTCCAGCTGCACGCCGATGCGGCCTGCGATGGCCTTCAGGTGGATGACCGCGTTGGTCGAGCCGCCGATGGCGGCGTTGGTGCGGATGGCGTTCTCGAACGCTTCGCGCGTGAGGATCTTGGAGAGCGTGAGCCCTTCGTGTGCCATTTCCACAATGCGCTTGCCCGACATGTGGGCCAGCACATAGCGACGCGAATCCACTGCCGGGATGGCTGCGTTGTGTGGCAGCGAAGTGCCCAGCGACTCGGCCATGCAGGCCATGGTCGAGGCCGTGCCCATGGTGTTGCAGGTGCCCGCCGAGCGTGACATGCCCGCCTCGGCCGCAAAGAACTGGTGTTCGTTGATCTCGCCCGCCTTCAGCGATTCATGCAGGCGCCACACGGCAGTGCCCGAGCCGATGTCCTTGCCGTCGAGCTTGCCGTTGAGCATGGGGCCGCCTGTGACCACGATGGCGGGCATATCGCAGCTGGCTGCGCCCATCAGCAGTGCGGGCGTGGTCTTGTCGCAGCCCACCAGCAGCACCACGGCGTCGATGGGGTTGCCGCGAATGGCCTCTTCCACATCCATGCTGGCCAGGTTGCGGGTGAGCATGGCTGTGGGGCGCAGGTTGGATTCACCGTTGGAGAACACCGGAAACTCAACCGGAAAGCCACCCGCCTCATAGATGCCACGCTTCACATGCTCGGCAATCTTGCGAAAGTGGGCGTTGCACGGGGTCAGCTCGGACCAGGTGTTGCAGATACCGATCACGGGGCGGCCGTCAAAAGCATGGTCGGGGATGCCCTGGTTCTTCATCCAGCTGCGGTACATGAAGCCGTTTTTGTCGGCGGTGCCGAACCATTCGGCGGAGCGGAGTTTGCGCTTGGGGGTGGTCATGGTGGGGTGCGAGAGAAAGGGGAGAAATGAAGGGTCAACGGGCCTTGCCCGAGCGGCGCGAGAGCAGCCGCTGCAGCAGGCAGAAAGCGAACAGCAGCACACCAACGACGATGCGTGTCCACCAGGAGCTGAGCGTGCCGTCGAAGGAAATCAGGGTCTGGATGATTCCGAGCATGAGCACGCCAAACAGCGTGCCCGCCACATAGCCCACGCCACCGGTGAGCAGCGTGCCGCCAATGACCACGGCAGCAATCGCGTCCAGCTCCATGCCCACGGCATGCAGGCCATAGCCCGACAGCATGTAGAACGTGAACACCACACCCGCCAGCGCCGAGCAAAAGCCCGACAGCGTGTAGACGCCAATCAGCGTGCGGCGCACCGGCAGGCCCATGAGCACGGCCGAATGCTCGCTGCCGCCCACGGCATACACGCTGCGGCCAAAGGGCGTGCAGTGCGCCACAAACAGCGCCACCAGCAGCACGGCGATGGCGATGAGCGCGCCCAGTGACAGCGATGCGCCCTCCCACAGCGGCAGTCGCCACTGGGCCAGCTCCGAATAGCCCTCGTGCGTGATGCTGATCGAATCGATGCTGATCAAGTAGCACAGCCCCCGCGCCAGGAACATGCCTGCCAGGGTGACGATGAAGGGCTGCAGCCGAAAACGCTCGATGAGGAAACCCATGAACGCACCAAACGCCGTGCCCATCAGCAGCACCAGCGGAATGGCGGCTAAAGGGTTCCAGCCTCGGTGTTCCACCAGTGCGGCCAGCACCATGGTGGTCAGCGCCACCACCGATCCCACCGAGAGGTCGATGCCGCCCGACAGGATCACAAACGTCATGCCCACCGCCACGATGATGAGGAAGGCGTTGTCGATCAGCAGGTTGAGGAACACCTGGGCCGAGAAAAACCCGGTGTACAGCACCGATCCGAGCGTGGCCATGGCCACAAACAGCGAGATGGTGGCGGCCAGCGGCAGGTACTTGGGGTTGAACCGCGCTCGCGCAGCTGCGGCCGGTGGGGCAGGGGGGCTCACGCTGCTGAAGCCTGCGGTCTTGGGCACGGCGCTCATTGCAAAGCTCCCACGCCGGGGCGGCGTGCCAGCGCGCCGACTTGCGCCCGGAACTCGGGCGACTGCAGCAGCATCACGATGAACACCACCACGGCCTTCACCACCAGGTTGATCTCGGGCGGCACGCCCAGGGAGTAGATGGCGTAGGTCAGCGTCTGGATGATGAGCGCACCGATCACGCTGCCCACCAGGCTGAAGCGCCCGCCGGTGAGGGCGGTGCCACCCAGCGTAACGGCCAGGATAGCGTCCAGCTCCAGCAACTGCCCGGCGTTGTTACCGTCGGCGCTCTTCACGTTGGAGCTGATCAGCAGCCCCGCAATGCCCGCGCACACGCCGCAGAACACGTAGGCCGCTACGACAAGCCGCCCCGCCTGCACGCCCGCCACCCGCGCTGCCGTGGGGTTGATGCCCACTGCCTGGATGAACAGGCCCAGCGCCGTGCGCGTGATGGCCAGGTACAGCACGGCCAAGACCACAGCCACCACAAACAGCGAGAAAGGCAGGCCCGCCAGGTACCCGCCGCCCATGAAGAAGTAGGGCGTGTAGTAGATGGTGATGATCTGCCCGTCGGTGATGAGCTGGGCAATGCCCCGGCCCGCCACCATGAGGATCAGCGTGGCAATGATGGGCTGCATGCCCACCTTGGCGACCAGCACGCCATTCCACAGCCCGCACAGCAGCGCCACGCCGATGGCGCCCAGGATGGCGACCGGGAGTGGGAACCGGCTCTCGGTGCCCGACACCGAGCCGCCGATGAGCCACGCGGCCACAGCAGCAGCTATCGCGACCACGGCACCCACCGAGATGTCGATGCCGCGCGTGGCAATCACCAGTGTCATGCCCAGCGATACCAGCACCAGCGGTGCAGCGCGGTTCAGGATATCGATGAGGCTGCCGTACAGGTGGCCGTCGCGCCATTCAATGTGCAGAAAGCTGCTGTTGAAAACGGTATTCACGATCAGCAGCAGCGCCAGCGTGATCAGCGGCCAGGCCAGGCGGTGGCGCAGTAGCGCCACCAAGAGGGAAGGGGAGCGTTCAGACATGTTCGGCAGCAATCAGGTCGTAGACGGCGTCTTCGCTGCTGCCCGCAGGCAGCTCACCCACCTTGTGGCGGTCGCGGAGCACCACGATGCGGTGCGCCACGCGCACCACCTCGCTCATTTCGGAAGAGATGAACAGCACGGCCATGCCGCCCTGGGCCAGGCGCAGGATCTGGTCCATGATTTCTTGCTTGGCGGCCACGTCGATGCCGCGCGTGGGTTCATCCAGGATGAGCAGGCGCGGTTCGATGGCCATCCAGCGCGCAAGGATGGCCTTCTGCTGGTTGCCGCCCGACAGCAGGCCGATGGGCTTGTCCACCGTCTCGGTCTTGATGCCCAGCAGCTTCACATAGCGCTCGGCCAGCGCTGTCTGCTCGGCGCGCGAGAGGAATTTGCCCACGCCCATGCGGGCCTGCAGCGCCAGTGCAATGTTCTCGCGCACCGACAGCTCGGCCACGATGCCGTCGGTCTTGCGCTCCTCGGGGCAGAGGGCCAGGCCATGGCGGATCGCATCCATGGGGTTGGCAAACTTCACCACCTGCCCGTCGATGCGCAGTGCACCCCGGTCGGGTTGCTCCAGCCCGAACAGCAGGCGCGCCAGCTCGGTGCGGCCCGAGCCGAGCAGCCCGGCCAGGCCCACCACCTCACCCGCGCGGATCTGCAGGTCCAGCGGCTGCAGTTGCGTGTCTTGCCCCAGGCCCTCGGCTTGCAGCAGCGTGGCTTGGCGGGTGTCCACAGCGGGCGCTGGTGCAGGTTGCTCCGACGCAGCCGCCATGTCGCGGCCCAGCATGGCAGCAATCAACGCCTGCGGGCCCAGGTCCTTGGCCAGCCACTCACCCACCCAGCTGCCATTGCGCAACACGGTGATGCGGTCCGACACGGCATACACCTGGTTCAAAAAGTGCGTCACAAAGACGATGGACAGCCCCTCGCTGCGCAGGCGCCGCAGCACCTCGAAGAGCTTTTGCACTTCGTCGTCGTCCAGGCTGGAGGTGGGCTCGTCCAGGATCAGCACACGCGATTCGATGCTCAGCGCCCGGGCAATCGCCACCAGCTGCTGCACGGCTACGGGGAAGTCCGACAGCAGCCGCGTCACGTCGATCTGCAGCCCGATGCGCGCCACCAGATCGCGCGCTCGCTGGTGCAGCGTGGCCCAGTCGATGCGAAAACCCTGCGCTATCCCGCAGCGCGGGTAGCGGCCCGCAAAGATGTTCTCGGCCACCGAGAGGTTGGGGCAAAGGTTGACCTCCTGGTATACGGTGCTGATGCCCAGGCGCTGAGCCGCCAGCGGCGAATCGGGCCACACGGCTTCACCGCCCAGCCGCATCTGGCCGCCGCTGGCCTCCAGCACGCCCGTCAGCACCTTGATCAGCGTGGACTTGCCCGCACCGTTTTGCCCCATCAGCGCATGGATCTCGCCGGGGTAGAGGTTGAGCTGCACATCGCGCAGTACAGGGATGCCCGCAAACTGCTTGTGGATGCCCGAGAGCTGCAGCACAGGCGCGGCAGCAGGGGCGTGAGCGGTGGATGCGTCCATGGCAGCCGTCATGCCTTGTTCTTGTTGTAAACGTCTACGAGCACGGCGGCCAGCAGCACCACACCCTTGATGACCTGCTGGTAGTCGATGCCGATGCCGAGGATCGACATGCCGTTGTTCATCACGCCCATCACAAAGGCGCCGATGACCGCGCCCATCACCTTGCCCACGCCACCCGAGGCCGATGCGCCGCCGATGAAGCAGGCTGCAATCACGTCCAGCTCAAAACCCAGGCCCGCCTTGGGCGTGGCAGTGTTGAGCCGCGCCGCAAACACCAGCCCGGCCAGGGCTGCCAACACGCCCATGTTGATGAAGGCATACAGCGTGAGCCGCTCGGTCTTGATGCCCGATAGCTTGGCCGCCTTCTCGTTGCCGCCCATGGCATAGATGCGGCGGCCGACGGTGGTGCGGCTGGTGACAAAGTCGAACAGCACGATCAGCAGCGCCATCACGATGAGCACGTTGGGCAGGCCCTTGTATGAGGCCAGGAGGTAGCTGAAGTACACCAGCAGCCCGCCAAAAACGATGGTGCGGGCGATGAACAGACCCGCAGGTTCTGTCTGCACGCCGTGGCGCAGCCGGTTGGCGCGCTGGCGCAGGCCGCCCACAGCCAGGGCCGCAGCCACGGCCGCGCCCAACAGCAGCGAGGTCATGCGCAGCCCCTCCACGCTGAACAGGTCGGGGATGAAACCCGAGCTGAGCATCTGGAACGCCGAGGGGAACGGACCCACCGACTGCCCCGCCAACAACGCCAGCGCCAGGCCCTTGAAAACCAGCATGCCTGCCAGCGTGACGATGAACGAGGGGATGCGCGTGAAGGCCACAAAGCTGCCTTGAATGGCGCCAATGAGCCCGCCACACAGCAGGCACACCAGCGTGGCGGGTACAAAGTGCCAGTTGTATTCGACCATCAGCACCGCTGCCAGCGCGCCGATGAAGCCGCACACCGAGCCCACCGACAGGTCAATGTGCCCGGCCACGATGACCAGCAGCATGCCCAGCGACATGATGACGATGTAGCTGTTCTGCAGTACCAGGTTGGTGAGGTTCAAGGGCTGCATCAGCGTGCCCTCGGTCATGTACTGGAAGAAGCCCATGATGGCCACCAGCGTGATCAACATGCCGTACTCACGCAGGTTGTCCTGGAGGTGCTGCAGCAACGGCTTGTCGTGCCGCACTGCGGCTGCCGTGTTTCCGTCGGCCAGTGTGCTGGCGGGGGGATGCGTGGTCTGGCTCATATCAACTGGCTTTCATAATCGCTCGCATGATCTTTTCTTGCGAGGCCTCTGAAGTTGGCATCTCGGCCACAAAGCGGCCTTCGTTCATCACATAGATGCGGTCCGTGATGCCCAGCAACTCGGGCATTTCGGAGGAGATCACGATCACACACTTGCCCTCGGCCGCCAGCTGGGCAATCAGCGTGTAGATCTCGTACTTGGCGCCCACGTCGATGCCGCGTGTGGGCTCGTCGAGGATGAGCACCTCGGGGCTGGTGAACAGCCATTTGCTCAGTACCACCTTTTGCTGATTGCCGCCCGACAGGTTCAGCGTCTTCTGGTCCACGCCCGAGCAGCGGATGCGCAGCTTCTCGCGGTAGTCCTGCGCCACGCGGTGTTCCTGGCCGCTGTCGATCACGCTGGCGAACGACACGCCCGGCAGGTTGGCCAGCGAGGTGTTGAACTGGATGTCTTCGTTCAGCACCAGGCCATTGCCTTTGCGGTCTTCGGTCACATAGGCCAGGCCGTGGCGCACAGCTTTCTCGACCGTGCTCACGTCGATGGGCTGGCCGCGCAGCCGCACCTCGCCGCTGATGCGCTGGCCCCACGAGCAACCAAAGATGCTCATGGCCAGCTCGGTGCGGCCTGCGCCCATCAGGCCCGCAATGCCCACGATCTCGCCGCGCCGCACGTTCAGGTCGATGCCTTTGAGGTGCTCGCGGTCGCTGCGCTGCGGGTGGTGGGCGCGCCAGTTGCGCACCTCAAAAACAATGTCGCCTACTTGCGGCTGGCGCTGGGGGTAGCGGTCGCTCATCTCGCGGCCCACCATGGCCTGGATCACGCGGTCCTCGCTCACCGGGCCTCCGCGGCAGTCCAGCATCTGCACGGTGCTGCCATCGCGCAGCACGGTGATGGCATCGGCCACGCGCGAGATTTCATTGAGCTTGTGCGAGATCAGGATGCAGGTGATGCCCTGGGCTTTCAGCTCCAGCAGCAGGTCCAGCAGGGCCTGGCTGTCGTTCTCGTTCAGGCTGGCGGTGGGCTCGTCCAGGATCAAGAGGCGCACCTTGCGTGACAGCGCCTTGGCAATTTCCACCAGCTGCTGCTTGCCCACGCCCAGTTGGCCCACTGGCGTATCGGGCGACTCGTTCAGGCCGACCTTGTGCAGCAGTGCCTGTGCGCGGCTGTGTGCGGCCATCCAGTCGATGACGCCGTGCCGCGCGGTTTCGTTGCCCAGGAAGATGTTCTCGGCAATCGACAGCAGCGGCACCAGCGCCAGCTCCTGGTGAATGATGATGATGCCCAGGTGCTCGCTGTCGCGGATGCCCGCAAATTCGCGCTCCTGCCCGTCGAACAGGATCTGGCCGCTGTAGCTGCCGTGCGGGTACACACCCGACAGCACCTTCATCAGCGTGGATTTGCCCGCCCCGTTTTCGCCGACGATGGCATGGATCTCCCCGGCCTGCACCTGCAGGTTGACCTGGTTCAGCGCCACCACGCCGGGGAAGGTTTTGCGGATATTCCGCATTTCAAGAAGCATGGTCTCTCAGTCTGTTGGCGGGGCCTTTGGCCCCATCCCGGTTGCAGGCCGCCTGCGCTGCCCGGTGGCATTCGCAGGCGGCGGCTTTAGATGCAGAAGCCGCTCGCGCTCACTTGATTTGCGATTCCTTGTAGTACCCACTGCCTACCAACACCGCGTTCCAGTTGGAGGAATCCACCGCCACCGGCTTGAGCAGGTACGAGGGCACGACCTTGATGCCGTTGTTGTAGGTCTTGGTGTCGTTGATTTCAGGCTGCTTGCCGGTCAGCACGGCGTCCACCATGTTGGCGGCTACCTTGGCCAGCTCGCGGGTGTCCTTGAACACGGTGGAGGACTGCTCGCCCTTGAGGATGGACTTGATGGAAGGCACCTCGGCGTCCTGGCCGCTGACCACGGGGCAGGGCTGCTGGGCAGTGCAGTAGCCCACGCCCTTCAGGGAGGACAGGATGCCGATGGAGATGCCGTCATAGGGCGACAGCACCGCATGCACCTTGTCCTTGCCGTAGTAGGCCGACAGCAGGTTGTCCATGCGCGCCTGGGCCACCGAGCCGTCCCAGCGCAGCGTGCCCACCTTGTTCATGCCCGTCTGCTTGCTGCGCACCACCAGCTTGCCGCTGTCGATGTACGGTTGCAGCACGCTCATGGCGCCGTCGTAGAAGAAGAAGGCGTTGTTGTCGTCCGGCGAGCCGCCGAACAGTTCAATGTTGAACGGGCCCTTGCCTTGCTTGAGGCCCAGCTTGTCCACGATGGAGGTGGCCTGCAGCACACCCACCTGGAAGTTGTCGAACGTGGCGTAGTAGTCCACGTTCTTCGAGCCCTTGATGAGACGGTCGTACGCAATGACCTTCACGCCCTTGTCGGCCGCGTTTTGCAGCGCCTTGGACAGCGTGGTGCCGTCAATCGACGCGATCACCAGCACCTTGGCGCCCTTGGTGATCATGTTCTCGATCTGCGCCAACTGGTTGGGGATGTCGTCTTCGGCGTACTGCAGGTCGGTCTTGTAGCCCCGGTCCTTGAGGACCTTGACCATGTTGTCGCCATCGGCAATCCAGCGCGCCGAGGACTTGGTGGGCATCGAGATGCCGATGGTGCCCTTGTCCTGGGCCGATGCCACGGACGTGGCGCCGATGGCAGCCAGTGCCACGGTGGCCAACACGGCCTTGAAAATTGCACGCTTCATTTGAGTCTGTCTCCTGGTGTGAATTTGTTTTTTTGATAGACGCCTGAAGTCCGCTACAGGCCGCCGCAACTGGCACGGTCTAAGGCCAGTGCCACCGCTCAAGGGCCGCCATGCAGCGAAGGCTGCGTTTCACTTGCGGGTGCCGGTGGCGTCCCCCTTCCCGCATCTCACAGCGATGCGAGAGAAAGGGGGAAGGCGCGCAGCGCCTCAGGGGGTTAATACTTGCGGTTCGGCATTTCCTTGGCCGCCACTTCCATCGGGAAGATGCCTTCCTCGGTCACGATGCGCTTGGGCACCGCTTTACCAGCCTTGATGTCTTTGACTGCGGCCATGAGTTGCGGGCCCAGCAGGGGGCTGCATTCCACACTCACGTTGAGCTTGCCGGCGATCATGGCTTCGAAGGCGCCCTTCACAGCGTCGATGGAGATGATCACGATGTCCTTGGCGGGCTTCATGCCGGCCTCTTCGATGGCCTGGATGGCGCCAATCGCCATGTCGTCGTTGTGTGCGTACAGCACGTTGATCTTCTTGCCCTCGGCCTTCAGGAAGGCTTCCATCACTTCCTTGCCCTTGGCACGGGTGAAGTCGCCGGTCTGGCTGCGGATGATCTTGAACTTGGGGTCGGCCTTGATGATTTCCTCAAAGCCCTTCTTGCGGTCGATGGCGGGGGCGGAGCCCACAGTGCCTTGCAGCTCGACGATGTTGACCTCGCCCTTCTGGTCCTTCATCTTCTCCACCAGCCAGCGGCCTGCCTTGCGGCCTTCTTCCACAAAGTCTGAGCCCATGAAGGTTACGTACAGCGAGGTGTCCTTGGTGTTCACTGCGCGGTCGGTCAGCACCACGGGGATCTTGGCGGCCTTGGCCTCGCGCAGCACGGGCTCCCAGCCCGACTCGACCACGGGCGAGAACGCAATCACGTCCACCTTCTGCGCGATGAACGAGCGGATGGCCTTGATCTGGTTTTCCTGCTTTTGCTGTGCGTCCGAGAACTTCAACTCGATGCCAGCCTCTTTGGCGGCGGACTTGATGGACTCGGTATTGGCGGTGCGCCATTCACTCTCGGCCCCCACCTGGCTGAAGCCCAGCACCAGGGGCTTTTGCGCCCAGGCGGCGCCGGGCAGCAAGGCGGCCACGGGCACGCTGGCCAAGGCGGCAGCAACGGTGCGGCGGTTCATTTTCATCATCTTGTCTCCTGTCTGTAATGGTTGGTTGACGACGGTTGCGGGATGGAAAAGCAGCGATGCGATAAAGGATGGTTCAGAAGGTGGGAAGGGATCCAGCGTGCCAGAGCAGGTTGCCAAAACGCTTCCGCTCTAGGCGCAAAGCGCAGTCATAGCTCGGGCTATGGCGAGCATTTGCAACGACGAGCGGGAGTGTTCTGGCGACATGAGCGGGCATGTTGGGTTCCTTCCCACCTTCTTAGGCCAGCATGTAGCCCGTCTTGACCGTGGTGTAGAACTCGGCCGCGTAGCGCCCCTGTTCGCGGGCGCCGTAGCTCGACTCCTTGCGGCCCCCAAAAGGCACATGGAAGTCCACACCCGCCGTGGGCAGGTTCACCATGGTCATGCCCACGGCAGCGTGGCGCTTGAAGTGCATGGCGCGCTTGAGCGATGTGGTGCAGATACCCGCGCACAGGCCAAAGGGCGTGTCGTTGGCCAGGGCCAGTGCGTGCTCGTAGTCGTCAGCCCGCAGCACGCAGGCCACGGGGCCAAAGATTTCCTCGCGCGCCACGCGGTGCTCAGGGCGGGCCAGGAAGAGGGCGGGGCTCATGTAATGGCCTGGGGTGGGGCGCTCCAGGCGCTCGCCACCCCAGACATGCTCCGCCCCCTCATTGCGCGCAATGTCGATGTAGCCCAGGTTCTGCGCCAGCTGGTTGTCGTCCACCACCGGGCCCATCTCGGTGCCACGCTCCAGCGCGTGGCCCACCTTCAGGCTGGCCAGCCGGTTGCGCAGGCGGGCCACAAAGGCGTCGTGCACCTCGGCCTCGACGATGAGGCGGCTTGACGCCGTGCAGCGCTGGCCGGTGGAGAAGTACGAGCCCTGCAGCGCGCAGTCCACCGCCTGGTCCAGGTCGGCGTCGGCCAGCACGATGAGCGGGTTCTTGCCACCCATCTCCAGCTGCACCTTGGCGCGCCGTGCTGAGGCCGCGCGCAGGATGCGGTCGCCGGTGGAAACGGAGCCGGTAAAGCTCAGCGCGTTGACCAGCGGGTGATCCACCAGCGTCTGCCCCACCTCGCGGCCGCTGCCCATGACGAGGTTGAAGGCACCGGCGGGCAGGCCGCTGCGGCTGATGATTTCGGCCAGCGCCCAGCCACAGGCGGGCACCAGCTCGGCGGGCTTGAACACCACGGTGTTGCCGTAGGCCAGGGCAGGGGCGATCTTCCAGGCCGGGATGGCGAACGGGAAGTTCCACGGCGCGATGATGCCCACCACGCCCACTGGCTCACGGGTCACGTCCACCTGCACGCCCTGGCGCACAGAGGCCAGCAGCTCGCCCTGGATGCGCAGCGCCTCGCCCGCAAAAAACTTGAAGATCTGCCCGCTGCGTGCCACCTCGGCGATGCCTTCGGGCAGCGTCTTGCCTTCTTCACGCGCCAGCAGTGCGCCCAGCTCGTCCTTGCGTGCCAGCAGCTCGCTGCCGATCATGTCCAGCACGTCGGCGCGGCGTTGGGGTGTGCTCTGGCTCCAGGTGGGCAGGGCGTCGGCCGCAGCGCGCACGGCCAGCTCGGTCTGGTTGCGGTCGGCGCGGGCGTATTCGGCCACCACCTCGCGGGTGTCCGACGGGTTGGTGCTGATGCCGGTGGTGGTGCCGATTTCCCACCGGCCATTGATCAGGTGCCGGGGGCTGAGCTGGAGGTCGCCGAGCTTCATGGAGAGGGGCCTTTGTTGCAGTTGCGGCGAAGTCTATGGAAGGTTTTGATATCAATCCAATCGTTTTTTAGACAAAATACATATCTTTCTTTGCATTCTGGAAAACCCCTCCCTTTTCTCGTCCTCTCTCCATTTCTTCCGCCCTTCCATCCATTCATGAGCACCTACAACCACTGGTTCATCCGCGCCCGCCTCAAGACGCGCCAACTGCTGCTGCTGGTGGCGCTGGCCGAAGAGGGCAACATCCACCGCGCCGCCCAGGTGCTCAGCATGACCCAGCCCGCCGCGTCCAAGCTGCTCAAGGACCTGGAGGATGTGCTGGAGGTGTCGCTGTTTGACCGCCTGCCACGTGGCATGCGACCCACCTGGTACGGCGAGACCATGATTCGCCACGCGCGCATGGCCCTGGCCAACCTGAACCAGGCGCACGACGAGATCGGTGCGCTCAAGCGCGGGCACTACGGCCAGGTGGGCATCGGCGCCATCACCTCACCGGGCCTGAGCCTGCTGCCCGCCGCCGTGGCGCAGGTCAAGCAGGAGCACCCCAGCCTGCGCATTTCGCTCGACATCGAAACCAGCCCGGTGCTGCTGGAGCGGCTGGAGCAGGGCAAGCTCGACATCGTGGTGGGCCGCCTGTACGAGGAGCACGACAAGGAGAACCTGCGCTATGAGTCGCTGACGGAGGAGCTGGTCTGCGCCATGACGCGCCCGGGCCACCCGCTGTCGAGCATGACCGGGCTGACGCTGCGCGACGTGGTCTCGGCCAGCTGGATCGTGCCGCCTGCGGGCAGTGTGCTGCGGCACCGGTTTGACCTGATGTTCCAGCAGGACGGTCTGGCGCCGCCGCTGCACACGGTGGAGACATCGGCGCTGCTGTTCATCACGCGCATGCTGCAGCAGAGCGACATGATTGCGGTGGTGGCGGAGGATGTGGCGCGCTATTACGCGGCGCATGGGATCGTGACGGTGTTGCCGCTGGCGATGCCGTGCCATATGGATGCGTTCGGGATCATCACGCGGTCGGACCGGCTGTTGTCGCCGGCTGCGAAGGTGATGATGAAGGCGTTGAAGCAGACGAGTCTGGTGCAGTATGGGCGGCGGTTGGAGGTGGGGGATTGATGGTTTTTGGGTGTTTTGGGCTGGATGTGCTAGTGGGATATGCGATGGTAGCTATTGATTTTGTAGTGTTTGTTTTCGTGTGCTGAATGTGCCGCGTGCCTTTGCTGAGGGCGGAGGCCGGGACTCGCCCGCCGGGGCGACATCCCGGCCTCCGCCCTCAACCCAAGCACGCAGCCCAAACCAGAGAACGGGCTTCCCCCGGCTTCGACAGGCTCAGCCCGAAAGGGCGGGAGTCATCAGGACTACAAAAACAATAGCTGCTAGCGCTTGTCGGATAAGCGCCAGAGCCCAAAAATACCTCAAAAAATCAAACCCACCCCGCATCCACCTTGAACTCCTGCGCCGTACACATCGCCGCATCATCCGACGCCAAAAACAACACCATCCGCGCAATGTCATGCGGCCGCAGCTTGTCCGGCAGGCACTGGTTGCGCGCCAATTCCTTCTCGCCCTCGGCGTCCAGCCACAGCTTGATCTGCCGCTCGGTCATCACCCAGCCCGGCGACACGGTGTTGATGCGGATCCGGTCCTGCCCCAGCGTCTTGGCCAGCCCGCGCGTGAGCCCGTTCACCGACGACTTGGCAATCGCATAGCAGGGGTAGCCCGTGCCCTTGCCCTGCCAGCCCGTGGAGCCCAGGTTGATGACCGAGCCCGCGCCCAGCCTGCGCATGCCGGGCACCACAGCCTGGATGGCGAAGAAGGCGGGGCGCTCGTTGATGGCCATGCGCTCGTCGTAGTACTCGGGGGTCACGGATTCGAGCGTGTGCCGGTCGTCGCTGGCCACGTTGTTCACCAGCACCGCAAAGTCGCTGCCCAGCTCGGCCGCCGCTTCGGCCACACAGGCCTGCAGGGCGTTCACATCGCGCACATCGCACACACGCCACCAGGGGCGGGGCAGGCCTGCGTCGGCAATGTGCTGGGCCAGGGCTTCGCTGGCATTGCGCGCCACGTCCACAAACGCCACGCGGGCGCCTTGTTCGGCAAACGCCGCCACGATGGCCGCGCCAATGCCGCTGCCGCCGCCCGTCACAAACACGGCGCGGCCTTGCAGGCTGGGGAATTTCGCCAGGCCCTGGGGGGCGCCCGTGGCGTCGGTCGAGGAAGAGGAGGGGGTAAAAAGCTGTGTCATATCAATATTGCAATCAATCAATGGCAAAAAAATTCATTTCAAGCATCAATTGGCGTTGATAAGATGCCGCTCGTCAAGTGCCTGGCGGCAGGCCTATGCAAAAAAACGACCGGAGACAACCAACGTGCGCCCTTCGCTGGATACCCCCATCCCACCTTCCAGCGGCGCGTCCGCCTCTGCGCCAACAACCGTCGGCGCCGTGCGCTGCGTGATGACACTGGGCAACGCGCTGGGTGAAGGCGTGCTGTGGTCGGTGCGCGAGCAGGCGGTGTACTGGGTGGACATCCTCCAGCGCGAGCTGCATCGCTGGGACCCGGCCACCAGCGCCCACCAGCGCTGGACGTTTGATGAAGAAATCTCCGCCATCGCCGAGCGCGCCAACGCCCCCGGCTTCATCGTTACCCTGCGCCGGGGCTTTGCACTGTTCGACCCCGCTGCCGACATCGTCCCGCGCTACCTGCACCAGCCCGAGCCAGAGCGCACAGGCAACCGATTCAATGACGGCAAGTGTGACGCCCAGGGCCGCTTTTGGGGTGGCAGCATGGACTTTGCGTGCGAGGCTCCCACGGGCGCGCTCTACACCTACACCGCCAGCGGCGACTGCGTGCGGCACGACGATGGTTTTGCCGTGACCAACGGCCCCACCTGGGCCACCACCGCGCAAGGCCCGGCCATGTTTTTCAACGACACGGTGCAGGGCTCCACCTACCGCTACCGCTGCGACCCGGCCACCGGCACCGTGAGCGACAAGACCTTGTGGAAGCGCTGGCCCGCAGCCGACGGCGTGCCCGACGGCATGACCACCGATGCGCAGGGCCGCCTGTGGGTTGCGCACTGGGGCGGCGGCTGCGTCACCTGCCACGACGCCGACACGGCCGACGAGCTGGCCCGTATCCCGCTGCCCGTGAGCCAGGTCACCAACTGCGCCTTTGGCGGTGCGGACCTGTGCACGCTGTACATCACGTCGGCCCGCACCGGTCTCACGCCCGAGCAGCTCGCGGCCGAGCCGCTGGCCGGGGCACTGTTGGCCGTGGACATCAGCACGCCCGGCCTGCCCGCGCATCTTTTCGGCGGCTGATGCCGGCCCCGCGCGCAGCAGCGAGACCCATGGCTCCGCCTCCTTTTTTCTCCATCCCGCAGAAAGCACACCGCCCATGACCGAGGCCTCTTCATCCCACCCCATCGTCTGGCTGCACCACGCGGGGCAGCACCTGGGCCTGGTGCCCACACTGGGTGGCAGCGTGGCGGCCTGGCAGATCGACGACCCGCAAGAGGCTGATGCACGCATCGACCTGTGGCGGCCGTGGGATGGCGCCACGCCCGACCTGTACCAGCTCGCGTCCTTCGCCATGGTGCCCTGGTCCAACCGCATCAGTGGCGGCGGGTTTGAGCATGCAGGGCAGTTCCACCCCATGCGGCCCAACCGCGTGGGCGAGCCGTACCCCATCCACGGCGATGGGTGGCTGCAGCCCTGGCAGCTGAGCCAGCCCGCGCCCGACACGCTGCAGATGCAGCTGCGCTCCGAACGCTTTGACGGCAACCCCTACGAGTACGAATGCGTGCAGACCTTTCGCCTGGTGGATGGCGGCCTGGACCAGTCGGTGCAGGTGCGCCACCTGGGCGCGCAGCCGCTGCCCTATGGCCTGGGCCTGCACCCCTGGTTTCCGCGCACGCCCGGCACGCGCATCACGGCGCCGGTGCAGGGCGTGTGGCTGTGTGGCGACGACCCTTTGCCCACGGAGCACACGCAGCACTTCCCGCCCGGTTGGGACTTGAACACCGGCGCCCCCGCCAACGGCGGCCTGATCGACAACGCCTACACCGGCTGGGGCGGCACGGCGCAGATCGACTGGCCCGAGCGCGGGCTGCGCCTCACAGCCCACATGCCCGATTTTGAAAAAGACGGCGGCGCGGCTCAGCACTACTGCCTGGTGTACCGCCCGCCGCAGGGCCCGGCGTTCTGCTTTGAGCCCATCACCCAGCCCATCGACGCCTTTCACCAGCCGGGCCAGCCCGGCCTGCGCACGCTGGCGCAGGGCGAGGTGATGGTGATGAACGTGCAGTGGCGTTACCAGCCGCTGACTGGTTGAGGGCGGGGCTTAGAACAGGTTCTTACAGCGGTGCCGCATGGCACGCCACGCACAGCTTGTTGCCGTCCGGGTCCCGAAAATACGCGCCGTAGTAATGGGCGTGGTACTCGGGCCGCAGGCCCGGGCGGCCCTCGCACACGGCGCCCAGGCTCAGCGCCAGGGCGTGCGCAGCATCCACCTGGTCGCGCGTAGCGGCTGCAAAGGCCACCATGGTGCCGTTGCCGGGTTGCGGCACCTCGCCATTGAAGGGGCGGGCAATTACAAACAGCGGGCGGGGGCCGGGGTTGGATTCCCAACCTGCCCAGGGCCGGCTGGGCTCGCAAAACCGCTCCTTCACGCCCAGCACGCTCAACACGGGCCGGTAAAACGCCAGCGCGCGCTCAAAGTCTGAAATGCCCACAAACACGTGCGACAGCATGATGGGGTGATCTTTCCGTTGGTCTGAATGCTGGGGCCTATGCGGCCGACCCGGTGTGCCCCGGTGCCCGGCCCCTGCGAGCCTTGCTGCTGCCCAGGGCATTCAGCTCTACCGCCGCACGGATGAGCGCGCGGAACGCATCGGCAGGCAGCGTGTCTCCCTCGTGGATATCAATGGCACGGCGTGCGTTGCCGTCCAGGCTGGCATTGAAAAGGCGCGCCGGGTCGGGCAGGGCGGCGCCTTTCAGAAAGGTGAGCTTTACCGCTGCCTTGTAGCTCTCGCCCGTGCACAAGATTCCGCCCTGCGACCACACCGGCGTGCCGCGCCACTTCCACTCTTCCACCACACCGGGCGCGGCCTCGTGGATCAGCTGGCGCACCTGCGCCAGCACCTGCCCACGCCAGCCGCCCAGGTCGGCAATGCGCAGGTCGATCAGTGCCGATGCGGCGGGCCCAGTGGTTGCCGCGTCTGGGGCGGTGGTGTTGGGCGCACGGCCCATGGCAGTGGGTGGGGATTTTTTGGCAGCAGCCACGGGGTGGTCCTTGGTGGATTGGGCACAAAAGGCGAGGGGTGAGGCCCCGCCATTGTTGCTCCTCCGCACACCTTGGCAACCCCGGTACAACGGGTTGTTACCTTCTGGCCTGCCTCTGTTCATTCAGGCAAGCGCGTCGGTGGCTGCAGGACCTGCGCCCCCTTTGCGCCCCTCCGCGCGCCCTTGCGCGGCGTTGCACCGCGCCTCCGCCCGATTCGCTTCCGCTGTGCGCTGTTGCCTACCTCGCTACCCGCGCCAGCACTTCGCGCGCCTGCTCCGTAGTCACTGCCGCGCCGCCAGCCTGCCCCGTCCAGGCCACAAACTGGTCGGGCCGCACCAGCACCAGCGGTGCGCCATAGCGTGCGGGCTCGGTGCCTTCGCCTCCGTCGCCACAGTCCACCAGCCGCAGCGGCAGGCCCAGGCCCGCAGCCGCCTCGCGAAAGGCCTGCACTGATGATGCATGCGCGCCGTCGCCACCCACCACCAGCAGCGAAAAGCCTGCGCCCAGTTCCTCAAACACGTTGCGCCCGCTGGGCAGCGTGGCGGGTGCCAGGTGGTGGCCCGGCCGGGCCGTGAACTGGTGCGAGCCCTTGGCGCTGGTGGTGCGGCCCTCGCTGCCCCACACCATGGCCGAGCCCTCGTAGTGCGGCTCAAACGCATGCACCTCGCCCACTGCGCCCTGGGCGCGCGCTTGCCACGCGGCTTCAAACGCGGCCTGGTCGCGCGCCGGGTCATAGGCGTCCAGGAACTCCTTGTCGGTCTCTATGGACCGCGCAATGAAGTCGTTGATGGTGGACGCAAACACCGGGCGCCGTTCGGCGTCGTACGAGTCCAGCAGCCGCTCGCCGCCCCAGCCCTGCAGCACGGCGGCCAGCTTCCAGCCCAGGTTGCGTGCGTCTTCCAGGCCCGAGTTCACGCCATAGCCGCCGTAGGGCGGGTGGCTGTGCGCGGCATCGCCCGCGATGAAGACGCGGCCCTTGCGGTAGCTGTCGGCCAGCATGAAGCGCAGGTCCCAAAAGCCGATGTGCTCAAACTCCACCTCAAACTCCGCGCCCACCGCCTCGTGCAGGTAGGCCGCAAAGTCAAAGTTGTCTTTGGTGGTGCCCGGCGGCACCGGTGCATGAAAGAACCAGGTGCTGCCCAGGTCCACGCGGCCTAGAAACTTCCAGTAGCCCTTCAGTTCGGGCTGCAGCACGTTGTAGTAAGACTTGCCGGGGTAGCGCTCCAGCAGCTGGTGCAGGCCTTGTGACTTGAACACCAGCAGCACCATCATGCGGTCGTGGTCGGTGCGGGTGTGGGTGATGCCCGCCTGCTCACGCACCACCGACCGCGCGCCGTCCGACCCCACCACATAGGCGCCGCGCAGCACGCGCTGGGCCTTGCCATCGCCACGTTGCTGGATGCTGACGGAAACGCCCGCGTCATCCTGCGCCACGGTGCTGGTCTCCCAGCCGTAGAGGGTCTGCACCGATGGCAGCTGCGCCACGCGCTGGCGCAGCACGGCCTCGGTGGCGTACTGCGGCAGACGCTCGTTGGCCGTGAAGTAATAAGGCTTGACCAGGTCGCGCTGCAGCCAGTCGTAGCTGTAGGGCCCCAACAGCGTGCCGTGTGCGGTCAGGCCGCCAATGCCGTATTCGACCGGAATGGTGCGCGCCGCGCGCAGCTGCTTTTCGGCACCCCAGAAATGAAAGTGCTCCATGGTGCGCTGTGTGAGGTTCTGGCCCTTGGGGATGGGCTGGGGCTGCACATAGCGCTCCACCACGATCACGCTCACGCCGCGCTGGCCCAGCTCAATGGCTAGGCCCATGCCGACGGGGCCGCCGCCCACGATGATCACTTCGGCGTCCTGCTGCGGCGCCACGGTTGCTTGCTGGTTCATGTTGTTGGTGTTGTTCGGTACGGGTCGGTTTGGCACTGGCCGCGATGCAGTGTTGTGCAGTGCGGCGCGCTACTGGCCACCGCTGGGTGCGGGTGGTCGTGGTTACTCGGCGGTGATGCCCTGGGCCTTGATCAGGTCGGCCCAGCGCTTGGCATCGGCCGTCACCAGCTTCTGGAAGGCGTCGGGCGAGCTGTGGGCGGGCGTCATGCCTTGGGTCTCGAACGACTTGGCCACTGCGGGTGATGCCAGCACATCGCGCAGCTCGGTGTTCAGCCGGTCCACCATGGCGCGGGGTGTGCCTGCGGGGGCAAACACGCCGTACCACATGTCCACGTTCAGGTCGCCCAGCTTCAGCGTGCCGAGTGACGGCACCTCGGGCAGCAGCGGGTGGGGCGTGTCCGAGCTGATGGCCAGCGCCTTCAGCTTGCCCGCCTTCACATGCTGCAAGGCCACGTGGATGGGCAAAAACATCGCGTCGATCTGCCCGCCCAGCAGGTCCGTCACGGCCGGGGCGGTGCCCCTGTAGCTGATGTGGGTGAGCGAAATCTTGGCCCGGTTTTTCAGCAGCTCCATCGCCAGGTGGTGCGGCGTGCCCGCACCGGGCGAGCCGTAGTTGAGCGAGCCGGGCTTGGCCCGGGCGCGGTCCATCAGGTCCTTGAGCGATTCGATTTTGGACCCGGCCGACGCCACCAGCAGCAGTTGCCCCCAGCTCGTCTGGCTCACGGGCATCAGGTCCGTCAGCGGGTTGAAGCCCTGCTTGGGGTACAGCGCCATGTTCATCACCAGCGTGTTCACGCTGACCAGCAGCGTGGTGCCGTCGGGCGTGGCGCGCACCACCTCTTGCGTGCCGATGATGCCGGACGCACCCGCCTTGTTCTCCACAAAAAACGGGCGCTTGAGCCGGTCAGACAGCGGCTGTGCAATCTGCCTTGCAATCAGGTCAATGCCCGTGCCGGGCGTGAACGGCACCACCAGCCGCACCGGTGCATCGGCACCCGTCTGCGCCCAGGCCCTGGGCGTGGCGACGGCTGCCGTAGCGGCCAGCGCGCCCAGCACCAGGCTGCGGCGTTGGGGGGAGGGCGGGTGCGCGTTGGCACGCAGGGTGGGCAGCTGGGGCATGGGGCTTGTCTCTTTAGTCGTTGAAAGGGCGTTGCAGGACAATTACAACGACACTCTTGATATTGATCAAACGGAAAATTCTGATGAATTCTTCATCAAAGCTGATGAATGTCAGCACCCGTCAGCTCCACGCTTTTCTGGAGGTAACGCGCCTGCAAAGCTTTGCCAAGGCGGCCGAGCAGGTGCACCTGTCGCCCTCGGGCATGAGCATGCTGGTCAAGGAGCTGGAGGACCAGGTGGGCGCCCGCCTGTTTGACCGCACCACGCGGTCCATCACCCTGACCGACGCTGGGCGCCGCCTGCAGCCCGTGGCCGAGCGCGTGGTGGGCGAGCTGCGCGCCCTGGGCGCCGTGCTGGACGGCAACGAGGCCGCCGTGCGCTCGCGCCTGCTGGTGGCGGCCACGCCCATGATCTCGGCCAGCCTGCTGCCCGAGGTGATTCGCGGCTTTGCGCACAGCCACCCCGGCGTGCAGGTGCAGCTCAGCGATGTGGAGGTAGGCAGCGTGCGCCAGCGCGTGCTCGACGGCGAGGCTGACATCGGCTTTGGCTTCTTCGTCAAACCCGCCGTGGGGCTGTCGCGCCAGCCCTTGTGCAAGTTCCGCCTCATGCGCATCAGCCCGCCCGATGCGGCGCACACCAGCGGCCAGCTGTCCGACAGCCAGCCCTGGAGCCGCCTCAAAGACGTGCCCCTGGTCAGCCTGCCGTCCGACAACCCCATCCAGGTGGTCATCGAAAAGCAGCTCTCCCGCCTGGGCCTGGCCCACCAGGAGCGCCCCCGCATGAACCTCATCGGCACCCTCATCGGCATGGTGCGCGCAGGCCGTGGTAGTGCCATCGTGCCCTCGTTCGCGCTGGAAGAATGCCTGCGCCAGGGCCTGGGCGTCGCCATGCTGCGCGAGCCTGTGGTGCACCTGGACCTGTACCTGGCTTACCGCCGGGGCACGCAGCAAAAACCGGCGGCGATGGCGTTTGCAGAGGCGTTGCGGGAGGCGGCGGTGCGGTTGCCAGCGTAGGCGGGCGATCCTGGGGTGTGCATCCAGTCTGATTTATCTATTCTTTTATCTATTCAGTTTTCCATTCAATCGGCGTATCCTTAGGCCATGCCCTCCGCCGCACAGACCTACTCCAACGCCATCCGTCCCCTGCTGCGCCTCGGCCCCGCCAAGGCGCAGGCGCTGGCCCAGGCGTTGCAGGTCAGCCAGCCCACCGTCTCCCGCGCACTCAGCGCGCTGGGCGATGAGGTGGTGCCTTTTGGCGCTGCAAGATCTATTCAGTACACGCTGCGCGATCCCCTGCGCGCCGACTTGGAGGCCACCGTGTACCGCGTCACCCCCCAGGGCGCGCTGGAAACCCTGGGCACCCTCGTCCCGGTATGCCCGCAGGGCTTTGTGATGGTCGAAGCGGGCGGTGCCCGGCTGCACAGCGACGGCCTGCCGTGGTGGATCTTTGATATGCGCCCGCAGGGCTACCTGGGGCGCGCCTACTGCCAGCGGCACGGCCAACGCCTGGGCTTGCCCGAGCGGCTGGGCGACTGGAGCGACACCCACGCGCTGCGCGCCATCCTGGACCAGGGCGACGACATGCCCGGCAACCTGCTCATCGGCCCCACGGCGCGCGACCAGTTCGTCAACGCGCCCGACCCCGTGCCCATTGCAGCCGCGCGAAAGCTGCACACCTACGCCCAGCTGGCCGACCTGGCCGCGCGCGGCGAAGTGGCGGGCTCGTCCGCCGCTGGAGAGCAGCCCAAGTTCACCGCCTATGCAGAGCAGGCCGATGGCACCGCCGCGCATGTGATGGTCAAGTTCACCGCAGAACTCGACACCCCCGTCAGCGCCCGCTGGCGCGACCTGCTGCTGGCCGAACATATCGCCCTGCAGGTGCTGCGCGACCACGGCGTGCCTGCCGCGCAGTCGATGACCTGGACGCACGGCACCCAACGATTTCTGGAGGTGCAACGCTTTGACCGGCTGGGTGCGCGCGGGCGCAGGGCACTGCATTCCTTCGCCGCGCTGGACGCCGAGTTTGTCGGCAGCGGCGGCAACTGGCCGGTGATCGCCAGGGCGTTGTGGAAGTCCGGGGTCATCACCCCCCAGGCCTTTGACACGGCCTGCCTGCTGTGGGCGTTTGGCACCCTGATCGGCAACACCGACATGCACAGCGGCAACCTGTCGTGCTTGTCTGAGGGGCGCAGGCCTTATGAGCTGGCGCCTGCGTATGACATGACGCCCATGGCGTTTGCACCCACGGCGGGGGGGGGGTTGCCAAACCGGGCGCTGGAACTGGCGGTGGGGGAGCAGGTCAGTGCGGCGGCTTGGAAGGAGGCGCTTGCGATGGCGCAGGTATTTGTTCGTCGGTTGGAGGACGAGGAAGGATTCAGCGCGGGTTTTGAAGCATGCAAGGCTGAGCTGGTGCGCCATGTGAATGTAGCTGCTGAGCGTATTGGGCGGCTTGCGATTTAGGTAGGCTACTGGCAGGTGTTGGCGCTGAAGGAGCGCTGCACCTGTCAGGGGTGGAATGCTTGGGAAACGGACTTAATGCAAAAGCTGCCGATAGCGCCTGCGCTCTTGTTTTTGATTTTCGAGATGAATGAGTGAGGATTGGTCGCTATTAACCCTGAGCCGATGCTCATCCAGATGGTCGCAAGCGTAGTGCCGATGGATCCGCATTTTCGTGAGGTGTGTAGGCAATCAGCACTTTGTATCCACATCGGACGGACTGCATTGTGAGCACAGCCCTCGGTAGCAAAAATGGTTAGACGCCATTAATGCCAAGATGATTTTTTGCTGTAGAGATATTTGGTCATTTCCTCGACACTGTTGCTCCCAATCGGACCATCTGTTCCCAGGGATTCCGGGGTGACGTGAGGCTGAGGGAGTATGAAGTTGCTTCCCCACTCTAGACAGCCTAAAGCTTCAACTGCCTTTGACAGGTCGTCAGACTGTCCGGTTATGTGGCATTTATAGAAGTGATTGAGTGCACCGGCGCAGAGATCCGCAACCTGTAGTTGCGGATATGCGGTGGAATCTCCTTGGGAAAGTGAAGTAGCCCGCAGAGGAAAGGTGATCTTTCGACGATCAGTGCCGATGGTGTTTGACTCTTCGCCCGGACCAGCCATCATCATGGCGAATGTGTCTGCGGATGCAAGGATAGGCTTCGAGTGATCGTGCAGGACATGGAAACGGCTTGGCTTGCGCTCGCCCCACACCACGATCTGGTGGAAGAGAGCAGGGATGGCAGGATCCAGGTGTGACCAATCGAAACCGTGATACCAACTGTCGTACAAAGAGGGCTCAGTGAAGTACATCAAGTCCTCTTTGAAGCGCTCATTCACTGATGCGTCCACCAAACGTCTGCCAGCCTCGTAGAAGGAGTCCTTGGCCTCTTCAGGACCATGTCGGATGAGGTCGACAAAAGCTTGGAGAAAAGTGTCTGTTGTCGCTTGCCCACAGAATGTAGGCATGCAGTAATAGAGCAGATTCGACATCGCTATGTTGCCTCCACGCTCATACAGATCGCCCCCAATTTTGTGAATCAGCGTCTCTGCAATTAGGTCGACGAGCTTGGTCACGATCATGTAGCGCTTATGGAACACGCTGATGCAAACGCGATCCTTGTTCAACCTCGGATCGGACATGAATCGGATCAGTCGCGCTATGCCTTCTGCACGTCGCCGCAGCGTGCTGAATTTCGGCTCGCCTCCTTGAGCAGACCGGACGTGATCTAGGAGTGCAGTGGCCTCCTGTTCTGAAAAGTCGTTGGATGCCAGAATGAAGAATGGTTGCTCAGGATCGAGAAGGTTTGCGCCAGTGTTCCCGGCTTCATCGCAATAGATCGTAGTCATCGTTATGGTGCGCTTTTTCGATCAGAAATCGCTGCCGTTGGCGCTAAATTGAGCGACAGGACTGGGTAGAAGAGGTGTCATTTTTACCATCCTTTGGCGAGTCCTAAACAGCCTGAAACTTTTGCCAAGTTGTCTACGTTTGTCCACTGTTTCTGGCCGTTCACCTCCCCTGGCCTCAACCCTCACCCCACCGCCCGCATCCCCACCAGCCCCGGCATCGCCCCCCGCATCGCCTCCAAAAACAACCTCAACCGCGCCGGATAAAACCGCGCATACGGGTACACCAGGTACACCGGCAGCGGCGCCGCATGCCAGTTGGGCACCAAGTGCAGCAGCTTCCCCTGCCGCACATCGTTGTCCACGATCCACGCCGATGAAATACACGCCCCCAGCCCGGCCAGGGCGGCGCTGCGCAGGGCGTACAGGCTGTCGGTGGCCAAACGGGGCGTGATGCCGAAGGTGTGGGCCTCGCCGCCAGGCTCTTGGGTCAACGTGACCTCGCGGCGGTAGAAGGTGCTCAGGGCCAGCCAGGGCAGGGGTTGCAGGTCTTGTGCGTGCTGGGGCATGGGGCGCCCGGCCATCAGGGCGGGGGCGGCCAGCACGATGCGGGGCACCTCGGCCAGGCGCACCGCCACCACGCTGGGGTCGTCCACCGCGCCGACCTGGATGGCGCAGTCGATGCCTTCGGCGATGAAGTTGGGGCGGCGGTCGTGCAGCATCCATTCCACGTCCACCTCGGGGTAGCGGCGCAGGTAGGCCATCAGCGGGGCGATGAACTGGTCTTGCCCAAAGGCGTGCGGCGCCAGCACGCGCAGGGTGCCGCGCGGGGTGTCGGCCGTGCCGCGCAGGTCGTCCTCCATGGCGCGCCAGTCTTCCAGCAGGGCCTTGGCGTGGGCAAAGCAGCGGTCACCGTCTTCCGTCAGCTTCATCACATGGGTGGATCGCTGCAGCAGCTTGATGCCCAGGCTGCGCTCCAGTGCCTGCAGGCGGCGGCTCACGGTGGGCTGGCTGGTGCCCAGTTGCTGGGCGGCGGCAGACAGGCTGCCGGCTTCGACGATGCGGACAAAGGTCTGAATTAGCTCGATGCGGTCGGCGCCGGGTGGCTGAGTCGGGAGGGCCGGAAGGGCGTTGGTCATACGTAAAGCGTATAACGAATCTGCAATTCAGCCTACTACCCAGCGCGGCGGCGGGCTAGAACAATCGCACCATTCCTTTCTAACCAATGGTGTTGTGATGTCTTCCATTCAAAATGTGCATGCAAGCGGTGCAGCGGGGCTGGCCCCGGTGGCGCCGCCTGCGGAGGGGGCGGTGAGTGCGCCGCTGCTGTTGCTGCTGGCGACCACGGCGGGGCTGAGCGTGGCGTCGCTGTACTACAGCCAGCCCATGCTGGGCGTGCTGGGGCCCGACATGCAGGCCGACAGCCGCGTGGTGGGGCTGGTGCCCACGCTCACGCAGCTGGGGTATGCGCTGGGCATCTTGCTGCTGGCGCCGTTGGGTGACCGGTTTGACCGGCGCCGCATCATCGTCATCAAGTCCATCGCGCTGATGCTGGCGCTGCTGCTGAGCGGCCTGGCGCCCGGCATAGGCGCGCTGCTGGCGGCCAGCCTGGCCGTGGGCCTGGCGGCCACGGTGGCGCAAGACGTGGTGCCCGCCGCCGCCACGCTGGCCCCGGCCGCGCAGCGCGGGCGCATGGTGGGTACGGTGATGACGGGGCTGCTGCTGGGCATTTTGCTGTCGCGCGTGGTCAGCGGCTTTGTGGCGCAGCAGTGGGGCTGGCGCACGGTGTATGTGGCGGCGGCGGTGGCCATTGCGCTGCTGACGGTGGCGGTGTGGCGCGGGCTGCCGCGCTTTGCGCCCACCACGCAGATGGGCTATGGCGCGCTGATCGGCTCCATGGTGGCGCTGTGGCGCCAGCACGCAGCGCTGCGCCGTGCGGCCTGGGCGCAGGGGCTGCTGGCCGTGGGCTTCAGCGCGTTCTGGTCCACGCTGGCGGTGATGCTGCACAGCCAGTTCAACCTGGGCACGGCGGCGGCGGGTGCGTTTGGTCTGGCCGGGGCGGCGGGCGCATTGGCAGCCCCGCTGGCCGGGCGTCTGGCCGACAAGCGCGGGCCTGAGGTGGTCACACGCTATGGCGCAGGCCTTGCCGCCGCGTCGTTTGCGGTGATGGCGCTAGCACCGCTGCTGCCTGCGCAGGCCCAACTGGGCTTGATTGTGGCCAGTGCCATCGGTTTTGACTTTGGCGTGCAGGCCACGCTGGTAGCGCACCAGACCATCGTCTACGGCATCGACCCCGCAGCGCGCAGCCGGCTCAATGCGCTGCTGTTCACCGGCATGTTCATCGGCATGTCGGCCGGGGCGGCGCTGGGCAGCCTGACGCTGGCACAGTGGGGCTGGCTGGGGGTGGTGGGCTTGGCCACGGCGGGCTCGCTGGCGGCACTGGCGGTGCGCATGGGGCGGCGCCGGGGCTGAGTTTGGGCGAAATAGGGCGGTAGCGCTAGTGAATCATGCGCTGGCAGCTATCAAAAAAAGAGCGACCTTGGGGTCGCTCTTTTTGTTGGGTAGCGGGGTGTGCCGTGCTGGTGCTCAACCGCCCTTCGGCGTTGGGCCTGCGTGGGCTCAGGCCTTTTTCACCTCAATGTGGTACAGCCCCCAGGGGCACAGGCCAAAGCGTTCCTTCACGGGCTTGTCTTTGAAGGCGGGCAACACGTCGGCGTCGTACACCGCCCACTGCGGGCCCAGGCCACCCAGGGCCATGGGTTGGCCGTCGATGTGGGTGGCGACGATCATGCGGTAGGCCTGGGCGTCGGCCATGCTGATGTTGACGTTGTAGCCGTCCACCGCGCGCAGGCCCAGTTGCACGGGGCTGCCCGCGGCCACACCGGCGGCGGCCAGCACGGTGGTGAGCAGGGGGCCCTTGAGCGTGTGGGGCTTGCTGTCGTATTCAAGCGTGGGCTTGATGGTGACTGCGGGCATGCGCGCCAGGGCGGCGGCGTCCAGCGCGTAGGCCTTGTCAAACTGGATGCCGTGTTTGCCCATCATCTGGTCGATGGTGGCGTCCAGCGCGCCACGGTTGGACTGGGTGATGGCGCCGCTGATGGTCAGCAGCGTGGGGCCGCTGGGGGCCTTGGCTTGCGTGGCGGCGTGGCTGCTGCCGGTGGCCGTCCACAGGCCTGCCAGGCCCATGCCGGCGGCGACGAAGTTGCGCTTGTTCATGCTCATGGGAGGGTGCTCCTTGGTGGAAATCAGGGGCCGATGGTAAGTGCTGGAGCCGCGCTTGCCACGCAATAAGAGCGGCTAACAAAACTCTTCTGGCGTCGTTGCGGTGTCTTGTCGTACTGCTCGTACTGCCTGCGACACAGCGCCTAGCCAGAACCGCTTCGCTGAGTTTTGTGAGCCGCTCTGAATCGCAACAGGCTCGCAACAGGCGGTGTGCAGCGTGCCGAACCTTCAGCCGCCAGGGTGCTTGCCTTGTGGCGACAGCGGCCCGACGCCAGCCGCACCACAATCGGGTCATATGACCTCTTCTTCGACGATGCTGCGGGTGATCAGCCTGGCAGCCTTTTGCAGCATGGCCTCCATGCGCGTGTGCGACCCGATGCTGGTGTCCCTGGCACGCGAGTTTTCTGTCACCACGGGCGATGCGTCGGCCGTCATTGCGGCGTTTGCCGTGTCTTATGGCGTGCTGCAGTTGTTCTATGGCCCCCTGGGCGACCGGCTGGGCAAGGTGCGCGTGGTGATTGGCGCCACGTTTGCCTGTGCGCTCTTCAGCGGCGTGACGGCGCTGGCGCCCACGCTGCCGGTGCTGGTGGCGGCGCGTGCGGCCATGGGGGCATCGGCGGCGGGCATCATTCCGCTGTCGATGGCATGGATTGGCGACAACGTGCCGTACGAGCAGCGGCAGGAGACCCTGGCGCAGCTGATGGTGGCCACGGTGTCGGGGATGATGGCCGGGCAGTGGTTTGGCGGCTTTGCGGTGGAGGCGCTGGGCTGGCGGGCGGCGTTTGTGGTGCTGTCGCTGCTGTTTTTGACGGCTGCCAGCTTGCTGTGGCGGCAGTCCCGCGCCATGGCGGCCAGCACGCCCGCGCCTGCGGCTGGCAGTGCTGTGCCACCCGCGTTTTCGCTGCCGGCCTACCTGGCCAACACGGCCGCGCTGCTGCGCATGCCCCGCGTACGCTGGGTGCTGACCGTGGTGGCGGTGGAGGGCGCGCTGGCCTTTGGCACGCTGGCTTTTGTGCCTGCACGCATGGTGGACGGGTTTGGGCTGTCGGCCTCGGCCGCCGGTGGGGTGATGGTGCTGTATGGCGTGGGCGGGCTCATCTACAGCCTGCTGGCACGCCGCTGGCTGGCGCTGCTGGGCGAGCGGGGCCTGGCGCTGGTGGGTGCGTCGCTGATCGCCGCCGGGCTGTTGCTGCTGGCCTGGGGGCCGGTGGCGGCCTGGGGTGTGCTGGGCTGCTTCTTTGCCGGGGTGGGCTTTTACATGCTGCACAACACGCTGCAGGTGCAGGCCACGCAGATGGCGCCCGAGGCCCGGGGCACGGCCGTCACGCTGTTTGCGTGCCTGCTGTTTTTGGGGCAGTCGCTGGGGGTGCTGCTGGTGGCGGCCAGTGTGGACCGGGGCTGGATTGCGCCCGTGTTCTCGGTGGCGGCGCTGGGGGTGCTGGTGCTGGGAGCGCTGGTGTCGCGCAAGGTGAATGGCCGGGTGTCGGCGCCTGCGGGGGCGTAGGCCAGCGTCGGCTGCATCGCGTCGGCCGCACTGTGCAAATAACTTTGATGTCTTATTACTTTATTTTTTGATAGTTTGATTCTTTATGGCGCAATAGTACATTCCCTTATCTTTGTGTCTTTTGGGGCCGAACCCGCGCCGCCCGGCGTGTGGCGGCCCTTTGTGTTTCATGATCGAACTACGGGGTATCACCCAAACCTACCAGGGCTCACAAGGCCCGGTCGAGGCGCTCAAGGGCATCGACCTCACCATCCAGCCGGGCGAAGTGTTCGGCATCATCGGCAAGAGCGGCGCGGGCAAAAGCTCGCTGGTGCGGGTCATCAACCTGCTCAACCGGCCCACCATGGGTCAGGTCATCGTGGGCGGGCAAGACCTGACCCGGCTGAACGACGCGCAGCTGCGCGAGGCGCGCCGCGAGATCGGCATGGTGTTCCAGCACTTCAACCTTCTGTCGTCACGCACCGTGTTTGACAACGCCGCGCTGCCGCTGGAGCTGGCGGGCATGGACAAGGCCGCCATCCGCGAGCGTGTGAACCCGCTACTGGAGCTGGTGGGCCTGTCGGCCCTGGCCGACCGCTACCCCGCGCAGATCAGCGGCGGGCAAAAGCAGCGTGTGGGCATTGCGCGTGCGCTGGCCAGCCGCCCCAAGGTGCTGCTCTCGGACGAGGCCACCTCGGCGCTGGACCCGGAAACCACACGCTCCATCCTCGACCTGCTGCGCCAGGTCAACCGCGAGCTGGGCCTGACGGTGGTGCTCATCACCCACCAGATGCAGGTTATCAAGCAGGTGGCCGACCGTGTGGCTGTGATCGAAGCGGGCCGCATCGTGGAGCAGGGCCGCGTGCTGGATGTGTTCACGCGCCCGCAGCAGGCCATCACCAAGAGCCTGATCGACGAAATCCTGCCGCAAGAGCTGCCCGCCAGCGTGCTGGACCATGTGCGCAAGCTGGCAGGCCAGCTGAGCGCAGGACGAACCGGCCAGCTGCTGCGCCTGTCGTATGCCGGGGACAGCGCCTACCAGCCCATCCTGTCGCAGCTGATCCGCCAGTTTGGCGTGGACATGAGCATCCTGCACGGGCAGGTGGATGAGATCCAGGACGAAACCTTTGGCTCGCTGGCCGTGTACGCCAGTGGCGAGGCCGAGAGCGTGCGCGGCGCCGTGGCGCACCTGCGCGCGGGCGGGGTCGAGGTGGAAGAAGTGGCCGTGGCCGGTTAAGAGGGAGCACACATCATGTTCAACAACTTCACGCCAGCCATGCTGGATCTGTTTGCTTCGTCGCTGTGGGAGACGCTCATCATGGTCGGCATCTCCGGCCTGGTGGGCGGCTTGCTGGGGGTGCCGCTCGGTGTATTCCTGCGCCTGACCGATGACGGCGGTGTGCTGGAGAACGGCCCGGTCAACAAGCTGGTGGGCTGGCTGGTCAACGCCGTGCGGTCCACGCCCTTCATCATCCTGCTGGTGGCCATCATCCCGTTCACGCGGCTCATCACCGGCTCGTCCATCGGCACGGCCGCTGCCGTGGTGCCGCTGACCATTGCCGCCGCCCCGTTTGTGGCCCGCCTGGTCGAGGCCGCGCTGCGTGAGGTGGACCACGGCCTGGTCGAAGCCGCGCAGGCCATGGGCGCCACCACCAGCCAGATCGTGTGGAAGGTGCTGCTGCCCGAGGCGCTGCCCGGCATCGTGGCGGGCCTGACCATCACGTTTGTGAGCCTGACGGGCTACTCGGCCATGGCCGGCGCCATTGGCGGCGGTGGCCTGGGCGACCTGGGCATCCGCTACGGCTACCAGCGCTTTCTGCCCGAGATCATGCTGGCCGTGGTGCTGGTGCTGATCTTCTTTGTGCAGGCCGTGCAAAGCCTGGGCGACTGGGCGGTGCGCAAGCTGAGTCACCGTTGATTGGTGAATGATTTGCTATTGAATCAATAGCTGCTTGCGCATGATTCACTGGCGCTTGCTGCCTGTTTGGCTTTAAATCCACTCGGGGAGGCACCGCGTGGGCTGCTGCGCTGGTCCCGGGGCCCTCGCACCCTGTGGGAGAGGTGCAGAAGCCAACTTCAGCCCGGCACCCGGTAGTGGTAGCCGTAGGCCGTCTTGAACCCCATCGATTCATACAGCCGCAGCGCCGGCGTGTTCTGCGCCCGCACCTGCAGGTAGGCGCTGGTGGCCCCGGCCTCGGCGCCCCAGTGCAGCAGCGCCTGCACCAGCGCGCGCCCGCGTCCGCTGCCCCGGTGTTCGGGCGCCACGGCCAGGTCGTACAGGCCCACCGCGCCGCGCTCCAGCACCGCCAGGCCAAAGCCCACGGCATGGCCCTGGGTGTCGTGTTGCAGCGCGTAGCCCACCGGGTGGGCAATGGCGTCGAGGATGCTGCGGTGCAGGTTGCGGTGGTGCGGCGCCACGCCGTTGGCCGCCGCAAAACCTTCCAGCCACGCGGGCGATGGCGAAGTGCTGACTACGGTGCTGCCGTCGGGCCGGGGCACCGAGCCCAGCGCCAGCGGCCGGTGCAGGACCAGCGAGGGGTCGAAGTGCTGGTAGCCTGCGTTCGCCAGCTCCTGGTCCGCCTCGGCCGAGGCCAGGGGGGAGATGCGGAACACGGCGGGCAAGCCATGCCGCGCATACAGCGCCGCCGCCGCCTCGCGCACGCCGTCGAACGGCGCACCGGGCACCAGCGCGTTGACCGAGTTGGCACGCTTGGTGTAGCCGCCCGACAGCCGGAACACCCAGCCCCGGTGAAACACCGTCTGGTGCGCAGGCCAGGCGTTGAAGGCGCGCTCTTCCAGCGCGCGGACGAGGGCAGCGGGTACGGTGTTGGCGATGGGGGTGGCGGTGTCGGTCATCTTGGGTTTATACCAACCGGCACCCACCAGCCCAGCCGCCTTTGCGCACTGGTTTGTTGATCCAGCGGGTAGCGCAGTTGTTGCCACGGGGTTAGGGTGTCGGGGTTACCTCGTTGTTCTGCGCTCCACCTGCCCATGAAGTCACCGATTCATTTCCTTGCCTTGCTGTGTTCCCTGGCCGTGCCGCCTGCCATCGCTGCGGATACGTCTGTGTCGGCGGATTGGTCTTTGTCCGCCGATGGCGCGTATGTGCTGGACCAGCGCGCCGGCCTGGCCTGGCCGCGCTGTGTGGAGGGCATGCAGTGGAACGGCAAGACTTGCACCGGCCAGCCCCTGCTGCTGGACCGCGCCGAGGCCACGGCCCTGGCTTCTGAACGCTGGAAGGCCGAGGGCGTGGGCTGGCGCATTCCGCGCGCGGCCGAGTTGCAGCGGCTGGTGGACAAGTCGCTGTCGCCCCCGGGCCTCAACCCCATCCTGTTCCCAGCGGCGCCGGGACAGTGGCACTGGTCGTCCACCGCTAACGTGAGCGCGCCCAGCGTCAACCAGTACACCTACGGCAACATCGCCCAGGGCCGCGCGGGCGATGGCGCACGACAGGCCGCCATGATCAATGGCTGGGCGGTGAACCTGTCCACCGGCGAGGCGCGCGGCGATGCGGCGCGGGCCAGCAAGCTGCCCGTGCGGCTGGTGCGGCCGATGCCGGTGGGTGGGGGCAAATAGCCTTTCGTCTCCGGGCGATCGCACTGGGCAGTTGCACCACGCAGGGTGGGGCGTTTAGAACCTGTTCAAGGTCTTTTTGGAGTTGTACAAGTCCCTTGCCGGGATGGGGTGCAAGGCGCGGTGTGCAGCCAATAGCCCGTGCTATTGGCAAGCGCCGCAACGCCGCAGACCGCCCGGCAAGGCACTTGCCCGAAGGGTTGGAGTGAAATCGGGCGATTGGACGCCCCGGCTGCTTGCATGGGCATGAGCCCATGCGGCGCACCCGAAGCATCCACTCATCCCGATTGCACTCCAATGCAATCTCCAAAAAGACCTTGAACAGGTTCTATGCAGTCATGGGTTGCTCATCGGCCGCTGCGAACACCTCGCGCGCGGCAGTCAGCCCGTTGAGTGCAGCGGGAAAGCCCGCGTACACCGCCATCTGCATCAGCACCTCCACGATCTCTTCGCGGGTGACGCCCACGTTCAGCGCGGCCTGCAAATGCACCTTGAGTTGGGGTGTGGCATTGCCCAGCGCGGTCAGCGCAGCGACGACGGCAATCTCGCGGCTGCGCAGGTCCAGCCCGGGGCGCGAGTAGATGTCGCCAAACGGAAACTCGATGAGGTAGCGCGCAAAGTCGGGGGCAATGTCGGCCAGGCTGGCGACGACACGCTCACCCGCGTGGCCGTCGATTTCGCGCAGCTTGGCGAGGCCCTGGAGATAGCGGGGTTGGGTTTCGGGGGACATGGGAGCTTCCTTGGTGGGTGGACGACGGGGTGGGTCGAAGGGAAGCTTCCAGGCCCCGGTAGTGCGCGATCTTGGCTTGCAGGGCCTGTGCGGCTTGCTGCATGGCGGTGATCGTTGCCAGCACCTGCGCCAGGTGCTGTTCCAGCAACTGGCGCCGCTCGGGGGCGGTGGCGTTCCCTTCGCTGCGCAGCCGCGCAAAGGCCTGCATCTGCCCGATGGGCATCTGGGTCTCGCGCAGGCGCAGCAGGAATCCGATCCACTCCATGTCCGACGCCGCATAACGGCGCTGGCCGCCGGATGCACGCGCCACTGGCGCAATCAGCCCGGCGCGCTCGTAGTAGCGCAGGGTGTGTGCCAAGAGCCTGTTTACGATCTCGCAGGGTATCGCGTTGGAGCGCAATCGGGATGAGTGGATGCTTCGGATGCGCCGCATGGGCTCATGCCCATGCAAGCAGCTGGGGCGTCCAATCACCCGATTTCGCTCCAACCCTTCGGGCAGTGGTCTTTGCGGGCGGTCTGCGGCGTTGCGGCGCTTGTGGATAGCGGGGCTATCCACTGCGCACCGCGCCTTGCATCCCATCCCGCAAAGACCGCTGCGCGACCCCTGCGAGATCGTAAACAGGCTCTACGGCCTGTGCGTTGGACGACTTCGGCAATGGTGAGGAGGGATGCCATGGGAACGATTCTGAAAGTTGGAGCGCACTCTAAGTCAAGCGGCACGTGCACGACTTTGGACTGAGTGTGTGCAAGCGTTTCTGGCCCGTAGCTGCAGCGCCCTGCGTGCATCGTTCGTCCCGGTGCATGGGGGCTGCGCATGGGTGGGCAGCCATTCACCGAGGGGACAGCGCGGTGGCGCAGCTTGGTCAAGAATGCGGGCTGGTGGTGGTGCGGCGCCGTCAAAAAAGCGGCACCCTTTCACCACACTGCGCGGTCCAGCGTGCAGGCCCTTTGTCCCATCTTCTACCTGCGAGTCCTCCATGAACCCCTCCATCCCCACCACCGCGCTGCAGTTGCGCTCGCTTGTGCAAGCCGATGGCACCTTGCAGATCAGCCTGGAGCCGACACCCGTGCCCACGCCGGGGCCGGACGAAGTGCTGATCCAGGTGCAGGCCACGCCCATCAACCCGTCGGACATCGGCCTGCTGCTGGGCCCGGCCGATTTGTCGACCGTGCAGGTCACGGGCACGGCCGAGCGGTCAGTGGCCACGGCGCGCATCCCGGAGCGCGCCATGCCCGGCATGGCGGCACGCCTGGGTCAGAGCATGCCGGTGGGCAACGAGGGCGCGGGCCTGGTGGTGGCCGCGGGTGCATCACCCGCCGCGCAGGCGCTGCTGGGCCGCACGGTGGCGGTGATTGGTGGTGCCATGTATTCGCAATACCGCGCCATGCCGGCGGCACAGTGCCTGCCGCTGCCGCCGGGCACCACGGCGGCCGAAGGCGCATCGTGCTTCGTCAACCCGCTGACGGCGCTGAGCATGGTGGAGACCATGAAGCGCGAAGGTCATACCGCGCTGGTGCACACCGCAGCAGCCAGCAACCTGGGCCAGATGCTGCTCAAGATTTGCCAGAAAGACGGCATTGGCCTGGTCAACATCGTGCGCAAGCCCGAGCAGGCGGCGCTGCTGCGCGAGCTGGGCGCCCAGTATGTGTGCGACAGCAGCGCACCCACCTTCATGGCCGAGCTGACCGACGCGCTGGCCGCCACGGGCGCCACCATCGCGTTTGATGCCACGGGCGGCGGTACGCTGGCCGGGCAGATCCTGCAGTGCATGGAGGCCGCCATCAACCGCAAGGCCAAGGAATACAGCCGCTACGGCTCGGCCGTGCACAAGCAGGTGTACCTGTACGGTCATCTGGACACACGTCCGACCGAAGTGCACCGCACCTTTGGCATGGCCTGGGGCATGGGCGGGTGGTTGCTGTTTCCGTTTCTGCAGAAGATTGGCGACGAGGCGACCCAGGCGCTACGCCAGCGTGTGGCGGCCGAGCTGAAGACCACGTTCGCCAGCCACTACGCGCGTACCGTGTCGCTGGCGGGCGCACTGAGTGCAGAGTCCATCGCCTTCTACGGCCCGCGCAACACCGGGGCCAAGGTGTTGATCGACCCTTCGCTGTAAGCGGGGTTGCAGGGGCGCGCCTGGCGCCCTTGAGGAGCAGGGCTACACCGCTGGCTCAAACAAAAAGGGCTCCCAAAAGGAGCCCTTTTTGCCTGCCCGCCCCTGCGGTTCAGTTAACACTCCCCATGGCAGCAGCACCCGCACCACGCGAAGTGCCACCGCCATGGGAAGTCCCGCAACTGCTTCAATCCAACTCAAGCAGTTGGTCTGCCAAATTACATGGCGCTGAATTCACCCGAAGGGATCTGGCCGGTGCGCACAGCTTCAGCAGCTTGGGCACGCACAGCAGCGCGGTCAGCGGTGGACTTATAGGTCACCACACGCGAGCCAGCAGGCTCGATGCTGCGGGTTTGGGCCACGGTAGCAGCTTCAGCAGCCACTTCAGCGCGGGTGCGGTTCGTGTCGAACTTCAGGGCAAATTGCGAGCCATCGGCTTCGTCAGCGTGGGCGCCAAAGGCGGCGAAAGCAGCAACAGCTGCGACAGAGAGGAAACGGGCGGTCTTGTTCATGATGAAAATCCTTGAAAGTTAAAAAAGCGTCTCAAAAAAGCCGGGTCAAAAACCATTCCTGAACCGGGTTCGGTGAGTCGCCTTGCGGGTTCGGCTCATCGATGGGATGAACTGTACGCCGATGGTGTTCAGAGAAAAACCACTCAGTCGCAAACTAACTGTTCCAGTATTGAGAACAATCTTTCCTTTCTCCCGCGCTCTGTGGGAAATCTTTCAGCGCTCGAATTTCTCTGGAAAAAACTGTATATTCATACAGTATCAAACCACAGGAAAAGCAGCGCCATGCAAGTCATCGAATCCACTTACGTCGTCAACCTCCGCGACTACCCCGAGGAGCTTCCAGCCAAGGAGCGCATAGCCGCCGAAACCCGGTACGCCAGAGCCCTGGAAAAACAGTTGGGCGGCCCCGAACAGGTGGCGGCCGCGCTGGACACCATGCAGAGCCTGGAGGAGTCGCCGCCCGAGGTGGTGTCCCCGGGCGATCTCACCCTGCTCAAGGCCTGGGGCAAGGCCAGCGTGGCGGCCCGGCAGGCCGGGTTCCGGGACTTGGGCGAAGGTGAGGGCGCGTACTTTGAGGTGCGGCTGGTCTGAGAGGCTGAGAGTCCTTTGTCCACGCCCGCTTGGCACGCCCATACGCCCCGGCTCGTCGTTACCAATGCTCGCCATAGCCTGAGCTATGGCTGTGCTTTGCGCCTAGATCTGAGGCGTTTTGGCGCGCCTTTCGGGCCCGGCTAAAAAACTCTCAGCCTCTGCGCCTGAAGGCCCGCCGCAGGCCATGGCGCTGACCGAGCCGCCGTGCAGGCGCGTGGGGGGCGTAAGGGCCGGGTCGCCCCCGTGCTTGGCAACCGCCGTAGGGGCAGATACTGTGTGTACATTGCATTCCCTGCACCCTCAACGCCGGAGACACCACCCCATGACCTTGCCGCTTCACCCCCTGGACCCTGACCTGTTTGCTCGCGCACTGCCGCTGCTGGACGACGAGTGGCTGACCCGCGACCCCGAACTGGCACCCGTGCTGCCCACGGTGCTGGCGCGCAACGTGGGGCAGGACTGGCACAAGGCGGGCACCTTCCGCCACCACCTGGTGGGCGTGACGCGCACGCTGACGGTGTGGCAGCAGCCGCGCGATGTGCGCCTGCTGGGCCTGCTGCACAGCGTGTATGGCAATGCGTTTGTGGACCTCGTGAAGTTCGACCCCGCCAAGGAGCGCGCCCGGGTGCGCGAGATTGCGGGCGAGTCTGCCGAGCACCTGGTCTACCTGTTCTGCACCCAGTCGCGCACGCAGTTCGTGCAGAAGGTGCTGGCCCATGCATTGGAGGCTGACGGCAGCCTGGTGCTGCAAAAGGACGGGCAGGACCACGTGCTGACGCCCTACGAGGTGGCGGCCTTCATCATCGTGAGCATGGCGGACACCATCGAGCAGTGGTTCAGCTGGCAAGACGACATCTTTTCGCGCTTTCCGGACGTGCAGCACCGCAACCAGAAGGCGCACTGGGCTGCATCGCTCTGGCCCGGGCCCATGCGGCCGTCGGGGCGCATGGTGCACCAGATCAACGGGCTGGCCAAAGCGCTGCAGCACCCGGGGCTGAAGGACGTGCTGCCCATGCCGCCCGTGTTTGCACATTGCTCGCAGCACCTGTCGGCCGCCAACGAGGCGGCGGCCACCTCGCTGTACTGGTCGGTCATCCAGCAAGACCAGCCGCTGGTGGACCTGGACGTGGCCACCGGCGTGCTGGAAAGCGCCGTGCGCCACAACCCCTGGGTGGGCGAGCCGCAGATGGTGTTGGCGCAGCTGTATCTGTCCGCGGGCCGCAAGGACGACGCCAAGGCCGCCGCCGAGAGCGCGCTGCACCTGTTCAGCGCCTGGGGCAATGCGTGGGACAAGCGCGTGCAGTGGGACGCCTGGGTGGCCTGGACGCGCATCCTGCTGCAGGGCGCGACGGTGGAAGGCACCTGGCCCGAGCGGCTGGACAAGCTGAACAATGTGGCGTTAAGAGGGTGACCCCCTGAGGCGCTGCGCGTCTTCCCCCAAAGGGGACACCACCAGCGCACGCAAGCGAAGCGCCGCATGCGCGGCTTGGCGGCCCTTGCGCGGTGGCCGCTGAAGGGGCGCACGCCTTTTCAAAGTGCAGGGTGTCTGTTTGTATATGCGATTGGGTTGTAATGAAATGAAAACTTAGTTGTTCCTGTTTTATCGGGAAAACCCTAGGATGCGAGTCATCTCTCAACGAAAGGTTTTCCCGTGAACAACAACAAGCGCCTTCTCCTGCAATCCGCCCTGGCCCTGGCTGCCGCTGCCATTTTCTCGTCGGGCGCCATGGCCCAGGACAAGCCCATCAAGGTGGGCGTTACCGGCGGCCCCCACGCGCAGATTTTTGAGCAGGTGAAAAAGGTCGCCGAGAAGGACGGCCTCAAGATCCAGATCGTCGAGTTCAGCGACTACGTTCAGCCCAACGCTGCGCTGGCTGCGGGCGACTTGGACGCCAACAGCTACCAGCACAAGCCGTACCTCGATGCGCAAGTGGCCGACCGTGGCTACAAGCTGGTGTCGGTGGGCTACACCGTCAACTTCCCCATCGGCCTGTATTCCAAGAAGGTCAAGAAGCTCGAAGACCTGAAGGAAGGCGCCAAGTTCGGCATCCCCAACGACCCCACCAACGGCGGCCGCGTGCTGCTGGTGCTGCAGGACAAGGGCCTGATCAAGCTGCGTGATGGCGCGGGCCTCAAGGCCACTCCGCTGGACGTGGTGAGCAACCCCAAGAAGCTCAAGTTCGTCGAACTCGACGCGGCCCAGTTGCCCCGTTCGCTGGACGACCTGGACGCCTCGGCCATCAACACCAACTTTGCGCTGTCGGCGGGCCTGAACCCTGGCAAGGACGCGATTGCGCAGGAAAACGCCAAGAGCCCCTACGTCAACCTGATCGCCGTGCGCGAGGCCGACAAGGACAAGCCCTGGGTGGCCAAGCTGGTGAAGGCCTACCATTCCGAAGAAATCAAGAAGTTCATCCAGACCGAGTTCAAGGGTTCGGTGCTGCCAGGGTTCTAAAACCCCGACGGAACGCTCCATGGCGACGGGCCGACAGCGGCCCGCAGCGGTGGCGGTTCTCTCTCCTTGGGCGAGCGGGGCAGTACCGGGACGAGCAGGTACGCCCCGGCCATGGGCAACAGCCCTTCGACGCTCGCGCTCAGGCGGCGGTGTTGTGACGCCGCAGCATTGGGGCTCAACAAAAAAATCCAAGCCATTTGGCACCCAGCGCCCATCCCATGGGCGCTGGGTGCTATTTTTTTTGCAGCTTCGTTTTGTGTCAGTGCCCCGGCAAATCGCAGGGGAAAAAGGTTGGCCGCACTTGCGGCCACAATGGGAGGGGTAACGTTCTGTAGCAACTGCGCCCAGCACACCCCCTCCACCACAGCACTGACCCATGTCCTTCGCGGAACGAATCCTCACTGCGGTCTGGTTGAGTGCAACCACGCTGTCGTTCCTGGCGTCGTTGTGGGTGCCTTCTCCGGGCGCGCGGCTGTTTCTGGACAACACCTCCTGGACGCTGGCTTTCTGGCTGTCTGCCTTCTGGGCCTGGCGTGGCTGGCGGCAGGCGCCGCCCACCGACCGCGCTCTGCACACCGGCCTGCTGAGCTTTGCCGTGCTGGTGGCCCTGGGGCAAATGGTGTGGAACGTGCAGGTGGCGCTGGACTGGAACCCTTTCCCAGCGCCTGCCGACCTGCTGTTTCTGGCGGGTGGGCCGCTGTGGGCGGCCACCGTCATCCGCGCCACGTTTGCGCGCCTGTCGCGCGACCGGGCCTACCCGGCGGCCCTGGACTTTGGCGGCACGGTGCTGGCGCTGCTGGCGTTCACGCTGGTGATCTATCTGCCATCTGGCGGGGTGGGTTCGCTGGCCGTGGGCACGGTGCTGGTGCTGTACCCGGCCGGGTGTCTCGCTGCAGCAGGTGTTACGGCGCTGGCCCTTCCTACGGTGGGGGTGCGCATCGAGCGTTCTCACATGCTGGTGCTGCTGGGCCTGCTGGGCTATGGGCTGAGCTGGATGCAATGGAACCTCATGGTCATCAGCAGCACGTTGCAGCCGGGCATCTGGTTCAACGCGAGCTTCACGGTGTCGGCGCTGGTACTCGGCTGGGGGGCGCGCTCGCTGCGGTTTGCCATGTCGGCAGATGCGGCCTATCGCCGCCTGTGCGATCAAGTCATGAACTACGTGCCGCTGCTGTCTATGACGCTGGCGGCCGTCACGCTGGTGCTGCTTTTTGTGGCGCCCGATGGGCGGGCGGGCATGCAGGCACTGATCCTGGCGTGCTGCCTGCTGGTGCTGCTGCTGGCCGCGCTGCGACAGACCATTGTGGTGAGCCTGCTCAACCGCCTGCGCACGGCCGAGGCCGCCGTGCTGCGCAACGAGGAGCAGCTGTACCGCGTGGCGCACTTTGACGCGCTCACCGGCTTGCCCAACCGCCGCTACTTTGAAGACGCGCTGGAGCGCGCCGTGGCCGAAGCGGCGCGCGACACGCACAGCACCAACCGCCGCGTGGCGCTGCTGCTGATCGACCTGGACCACTTCAAGAGCGTGAACGAAACCTACGGCCACCGCGTGGGCGATGCGCTGCTCAGCGAGGTGGCCCAGCGCATCACCCAGCTGCTGGCAGGGCAGGGCCTGGTGTCGCGGCTGGCCAATGACCAGTTCACGGTGATGCTGCTGCGCCCCGCGTCGCGCACCGAGCTGGCGCAGCTGGCGGCCTCCCTGGTGGAAGGCCTGGCGCAGCCGTGGGAGCTGTCGGAGGTGGGCGCGCAGTACATGGGCGCCAGCCTGGGCATCAGCCTGTACCCGGACGACTCTGCCAACAGCGTGGAGCTGGTGCGCCACGCGCATTCGGCGCTGCATGCCACCAAAAGTGCGGGGCGCGGCTCGTACCGCTTCTACATCGAAGAGTTCACGCAGATCACGCGCGGGCGGCTGGAGCTGCGCCGGCGCCTGCACAACGCGCTGCAGGCGGGCGAGTTCGCGCTGGTCTACCAGCCCCAGCTTAACCAGCAGCGCCAGACCGTGGGCGCCGAGGCGCTGCTGCGCTGGTCGGTGGACGACAAGGCGGTGCCGCCCGACGAGTTCATCCCGCTGGCCGAGGAGAGCGGGCTCATCGTGCCCATCGGGCTGTGGGTGTTCGAGACCGCCTGCCACCAGATGGCGCAATGGCGTGCCGAGGGCTGGCAGGTGCCCTTGGTGTCGGTCAACGTTTCCACCATCCAGCTGCGCGAGCCGGACTTCACCCAAACCTTGCTGGATGTGACCCAGCGTGCCGGGGTCACGCCCGCCAGCCTGGTGCTGGAGATCACCGAGTCGCAGCTGCTGGACGAGTCGCTGTACGCCATCGCGCTGGAGCTGAAAAATGCAGGTTTTGCGCTGTCGATCGACGACTTTGGCACCGGCCACTCGTCGTTGATCAAGCTCAAGCGCCTGCCTGTGAGCGAGCTGAAGATCGACAAGGTGTTTGTGCGCGACATCGTGGCGGACGTGAACGACCGCGAGATCTGCGCCACCGTCAACGCGCTGGCCCGCACGCTGGGGCTGGAGGTGGTGGCCGAGGGCGTGGAGACCGAGGAGCAGCTGCAGCTGTTGATTCGCATGGGCTGCGAGCGCTTTCAGGGCTGGCTGTTTGCCCCGGCCCTGCCGCCCCGGCAGCTGACTGAGCAATGGTTGCAGCGGCAGGCGCCACACGCAGCTCAGTGACTGCTGGCACGGTGCGGCGTAGGGGCGGCATTGTCCGCGTGCGGTATATCAAATATGATAGCTGCTCAGGCATGTTCCACTAGCGCATCCAGCCGTTTTGGCTGGATAAAAGCCAAAACCCGGCACGCGGCCGGGTTCTAGGGGGGTTGCAGGGCTTGCGCCCTGCACTCCGTGGTCGCTGCTGCGCTCAGGCGGCCTGCGACACGCGGCCCTGGTTGGCAGCCACGCTGGTGTGCGTGGAAATTTCCACGTTGGCCGAGGCCAGTGCGGCCGCCTTGGCGTCTGGGCCCATGGCCACACCTTCGGCACGCACAAAGCGCACGTCAGTGATGCCGAAGAAGCCGAACACCACCTTCAGGTAGCTCTCCTGGTGCTCCATGGCCTGACCGCCTTCGCTGGTGGAGTACACGCCGCCACGGGTGGAGGCCACGATCACCGTCTTGCCACCAGCCAGGCCTACGGGGCCCTTGTCGGTGTACTTGAAGGTGCGGCCGGCTTGTGCCAGGCGGTCGATCCAGGCCTTGAGCTGGCTGGGGATGGAGAAGTTGTACAGCGGCGCGCCAATCACGATCACGTCGGAGGCCAGGAACTGGCTCACCAGCGCCTCGGACAGGGCGTTTTCATTGCGTTCCACCTCGGTCGCAGCGGCCTGGCCGGTGCGGAAACCCAGCGACTGGGCCGACAGGTGCGAAGGCGCTTGCTGTGCCAAGTCCAGGTATTGCACGGTGGTGCCAGGGTGGGCGGCTTGCCAGGCGGCAACGGTGCGGGCGGTCAGTTGGCGGGACACGGATTGATCACCGGTGATGGCAGAGTCAACGTGAAGCAGTTGCATGAGGGAACTCCTTGGGTTCTGTGGATCGGAGCCACAGCGTGTGGCCATGGAATGAATTGTGGAGATGGATCGATTTGTTGATAAGGTAGTGAACTTGCGATAGATTGTTCTATCCATAGAACGATTGAAGTGTTACGGACCTGTCCATGCAAGACCTCAACGACATGCTGTATTTCGCCGAAGTGGTGGAGCGCGGCGGCTTTGCCGCAGCGGGCCGCGCGCTCGGCATCCCCAAGTCGCGCCTGTCGCGCCGGGTGTCGGACCTGGAGACGCAGCTGGGCGTGCGCCTGCTGCAACGCACCACCCGCAAGCTCTCGCTGACCGAAGTGGGCGAAGCCTATTTGCGCCACTGCCAGGCCATGCGTGAATCCGCCCAGGCGGCGGCCGACACGGTGGCCCAGGTGCAGACCACGCCGCGCGGAACCATCCGCGTGAGCTGCCCGGTGACGCTGGCGCAGACCGTGGTGGCCGAGCTGATGCCCCGGTTTCTGGCCCAGTACCCCGAGGTGCGCATCGACATGCTGGTGAGCAACCGCGCGGTGAACCTGGTGGAAGAGGGCATCGACGTAGCGCTGCGCGTGCGCCCCTCGGTGGATGACAGCGGCAGCATGGTCGTCAAGCGACTGGACCACACCACACAGATCCTGGTGGCCAGCCCCGAGCTGCTGATTCGCCAGGGCACTCCCCAAACGCTGGACGACCTGGCCAAGCTCGACAGCATCGCCATGTCGGCGCCCGACGGACGCTCCACCTGGAACCTGATCGGCCCGGGCGGCGTGCACCAGCAGGTGCAGCACACGCCGCGCTATGTGGCCGACGACCTGCTCACGCTCAAATACGCGGCGGTGGCCGGCACGGGGGTGTGCTGGATGCCCGACTACATGTGCCAGGAAGAAATGCGCGAGCGCAAGCTGGTGCGGGTGTTGCCCGACTGGGCGCCCGCGCCCGCCATCGTGCACGCCGTGTTCCCCTCCCGTCGGGGGTTGTCGCCCGCCGTGCGGCGCTTTCTGGACTACCTGGGCGAGGCCATGCCCGGGCGCAGCAGCCTGAGCACGCGGCAGGCCCTGCAGGGGCTCGACGGCGCCAACATTTGAGGCCAGCTTCTAAGGCCAGGTCCTGACGCACTGGGCGCAAAGCCTGCGCCTGTGCATGGGTTCGGTGGGCAAAGCGCTTTTTGGCGCCACAATGCAACGAATTGCAACTGTGCGGGCTGCGCCCGTCCGTGTGGTCGGCACACGCGGCGGCCCGGGGACTTTTTGTGACCGCTCCACACCCCATCGACCAAGACATCCGGCAAGCCCGCGTGCACCCTGCCGTGCGTGCCATCGTCATCCCGCCGTGCCCCGAGTCACTGCTGCGCCTGCAGCAGATCGTGGCGGCGCCTGAACTGGATTCGACCGCACTGGAGCAACTGGCTTCTTCCGACGTGGCCCTGGCCGCCGCCGTGATGCGGCTGGCCAACAGCCCGCTCTACGGCCTGGCCCAGCCGGTGCAGACCGTGGGCATGGCGCTGACGGTGCTGGGGCTGCAACCGGCGGTTGAGCTGTTGTCTGCCTTCATCACGCGCAACGCGCTGCAGGTGCGCTCGCCGTTGCTGGAACATTTCTGGGAAAGCTCGCAGCGCCGCGCCATTGCGTGCGAGCACATCGGCCACCAGCTCTACAGTCTGGACCCGGGCCTGGGCTACAGCTTTGGGCTGTTCTGCCATGTGGGCATGCCGGTGCTGGTGAAGGCCGTGCGGGGCTATGCAGGCACCGTGACCGAGGCCCTGGCGCGCAAGGACCGCACCTTCACCCAGACCGAGAACGCCAGCCACCGCACTGACCACGCGGTGATGGGCGCCATCGTGGCGCGCACCTGGCACCTGCCGGGCGACGTGGCCCAGGCCATCTGGCTGCACCACGACTTTGCGTGCCTGAACGCCGAGCGGTTTGACCCCACGGTGCGCCACCTGGTGGCGCTGGGCCTGCTGGCCGAGTTTCTGGTCAACCAGCACGACGGCCTGGCGCCCACGCGCGAATGGACCCAGCACGGCCAGGCCTGCATGGACCACCTGCACGTGACGCAGGACGAGCTGGACCACTGGATCGACGCGCTGCATCCGGCGTTTGAGGCGGTGCGGTTCTGATGATTCTGACGAGCGGCTGATTCGCCGCTGCCACGACGGGGCCGTCACGTTCGCCCCATGCGGTCGTGAGAAAGCCCCGCGTGGCCTGGCGGCGCGACTTTCAGCGCGCCGCTTCCAGCAACTCCACCAGGCGCGTGTGCCCCCGCTGTGCCGCCAGCTGCGCCGCAGTCAGACCATCGCGGTCCACCAGCGTCGGGTTGGCGCGCAGGGCCAGCAGCCGCTGCACGGTGGCGGTGTGGCCGTTCATGGCGGCCAGCATCAGGGCGGTTTTTCCTTCGGGGTCGCGGGCATCCACCGGTGTGCCCTGTTGCACGAGCGCTTCGACCTGTTGGGTCTGGCCTGCGCGCGCGGCCTCCCAGACGGTGCTGGGCGAGGCTGCGCCCAGATTCTTTTGCATGGCAGGGGCTGCGGCAGCCGCGTGGTGGTCGCGCGTTGCAGAGTCAGCCATAGCGCTGCGGGCGGCTGGTGCGGCAGCCGGAGCGGCCTCCTGGAGAGCCGGTGCTGCGGGGGCTGCTGCGCGCTCGCGCCTTTCAGCACCGGACTCGGCACGTGGGGCTGCGGCCGTCGCGGGTGCGGGGGGCGAGGCGGGGAAACCGGAGAGGGCGCCTGCTGCGCGAGGCGCTGCAAGGGCTTCCTGTTCAGTGGCCGAAGGCGACGCGGGCGCCGCCTTGGCCACGGGCTGTGCGGGTGCTGGTGTCTGCGCAGGTGCGGGGGCGGCTACCGTGGAGGGCTTGGAGGGCAAGGCGTCGGCCGATGGGCCGGTGCTGTTCCGCGCCCTTTTCTGCGCGCTTTCGGGGGCGGGCGGATTGGCTGGTGAGGGCTCTGCCGATGGCTGCGGCGTCGGCGGGGCTTCCGATGCAGGAGCAGCTGGCGCCGGCGCCTCGGCCCGGCGGTGGCTGAAAGCAGTGTCCCGCTCTTCGGACGTGCCGCGCTCAAACTGCAGCATCAGCAAGCCAGTCAGCCCCACCACGGCCAAGGTGGCCAGGGCCGAAATCTTCCAGCGGGCCTGGTTGGCGGCAGGGGCCGTCACCGGGCCTGCTGATGCCGGTGCCGCAGCCTTGGCGATCATCTGGGCATGCGCACGCACGGCCTCGCGCACATGCGCGCCGGGGCGGGCGTCTTCCTGCTCGCTGGATTCGTGGTAGCGCCGGACCAGTTCGTCGTCCTGCCGGGTCATACAAACTCCTTGAGGTGCTGGCGCAGGCTGGCCCGTGCGTAGCGCAGGCGGCTCTTGGCGGTTTCAAAATTCACGCCGGTGGCCTCGGCAATCTCCTGCACGCTCAGGTCGCCTTCGGCTTGCAGCAAAAAGGCCTCGCGCTGCTCCAGTGGCAACTGCTCCACCGCCGCAATCAGCGCAGCCGCCTGCTCGCGCGACTGCAGTTGCCGCACGGGCCCAAAGCCCGAATCAGCCACCAGCGTGTCGGCCAGCGTGCGCGCATCGTCGTCGCTCGCATCCAGGCTGGTGTGGTGTTTGGCGGTGCGCAGGTGGTCCACCAGGCGGTTATGCGCCAGGGTGAACAACCAGGTGCGAAACTTGGCCTTCACCTCGTAACGGGTGGCATTGCGCGCCACCGCAAACCACACATCTTGCAGCAGGTCGTCGGCCACCGCCTGCACCTTCACGCTGCGAAACACAAACCGCCACACCGCCAGTTCATGCCGGGCGTAGAGCCGCTCAAACGCGGCCATGTCGCCACCGGCGTAGCGCAGCATCAGCGCTTCGTCGTCGTCGTGGGCATCGTCTGAGGGTGGGGCGGCAGGCACCCGGGCATTATGCGAAACCCCCATGCACTCGCGGGCCAGCCCAGGCCTACCGTGGGTCGGGTACGTACGACAGGTTGTCCGACTGCGGAAACGCGCGGGGCACCTGGGGCATGTGGGGGCGGGCGATGGGTTCGCGGATCACGCCGCTGGCGATCAGGTTCTCGCGGCTGTCGTAGCGGATGCTGATGATTTCGTTGGGCTGCTCCTGCAGCCGCGTGAAGGTGGTGTGGGTGACGACCGAGGTCTCGCGCTGGCCGTGTGCTGTGCCCAGCTTGGCAGATGGCATGGGGGAAGCCTTGGCCACACTGTCAGCAGATTGCGAGCGGGCAGAAGACTCTGCCTCGGCCGATGGGGCTGGGGCCGCAGGCGCACCGGCAGCCCCAGCGGCTGCGGGCGACGTGGGTTCCTCCCGCAGGCGCCCGAGGCCCAGGCCGTTGTCGCGGCGCTGGCTGTAGGGCTCGTGGGTGATGGTGGGGGCCGGCTGGGGCACCGGTGGCTGCTCGCGGAACAGGGCCACACCAATCACGCCCACGTGCGCTGGGCGGCCCGTACGGGCGGCATACGAGTTGGCGATGTGCGAAAACTCAAAGGCCGCCACCTGGCTGTCGCTCTTGCGCCAGCCGGTGATCTGGTAACGCTCGTAGGGCGAGAACACATACCCGCGCTGGTCCCACGCAGCGGTTTCGCCGCTGAGCACATTCACGCCGTCCACGGACGGCACGGCCAGCACCCGCTCGCCCAGCCGGTTACGCACGGTGATGGCATACCGCGCCCCGGGCCGCCCGGCCACCCAGTATTCGCCCCGGGCGTAGTGCACCGGCAGCGTGGCGCCGGTGTCGCGGTCCACGATGGTGACATCGGCCAGGCGGCCAATGGCCTTGGCAGGCAGGTGAGCCAGGCCCAGCAGTGCTGTCAGGGCGGCGAGGGCGGGCAGGGGGAGTGAACGGGGTTTCATGGCAGCTCCATCAAAAAAGTGGTGGTGCTGGGTGAAACGAACCGGGCGGTCGAAAGGGGTTAAACCCGCGAAAAAAGATCCTGGGGTTAGACACTGCAGAAATGCGGGTGTTTTTAGATGATTTGGCGATTAAATAACAAGAATTAAGTCGTTTGGGTTTTAAAGGCTGGCTCGCAGAATGCCAGCCTGTGACCGCTACCACCTCCATCATCATCGTCCCCGGCTGGCGCGACTCGGGCCCCGGCCACTGGCAGAGCCTGTGGGCCGAGCGCCTGCCCCATGCGTGCCGTGTGGTGCAGGACGACTGGATCACGCCCACGCGTTCGGCCTGGGTGAGCCAGCTGGAAAAGACGGTGCTGGCTGCGCCCCAGCCCGTGGTGATCGTGGCGCACAGCCTGGGCTGCATTGCCACCACCCACATGGGCCCTGAGGCTGCGGCCAAGGTCTGCGGCGCGCTGCTGGTGGCCCCGGCGGACCCCGAGCGCCGCGCCATCCTGAGCGACTTTGCCCCCGTGCCCTATGCGGCATTGCCGTATCGCAGCATCGTGGTGGCCAGCAGCAACGACCCGTTTTGTCCCATCCGCCTGGCGGGCGCCTATGCGCGGGCCTGGGGCAGCGAGTTTGTGCGCATGCAGAACGCAGGGCACATCAACATTGACTCGGGCCACGGCGAGTGGCCTTTGGGCTGGGCGTTGCTGCAGTCGCTGGAGGGGGATCACACCGGTAACCGGCCCATGGGTAGCTATGCGCAGGCGTCCTCTGCTGCCGCCTGATTGCTATTTTATTGATAGCTTGCTGCGCACATTGCACTAGCGCTTGGGGTCTATGGGACCAAAAAACTCTCGCCAGGGCAGCCGCAGCGGGCCCGGGTGGCTTGACGTCAGTGCACCCCTGATAGTGCTTATATGCCGATTCTTGATTAATTAACAAAAATATATTCTTTTGAGTTTTAAGAGGGGGTCCGCACAATGCGGAATCTCCAGCAATTTTTGGGCGACTCCTTCATGACTTCTCTGAAACTCAAGACCCTCCTGGCCTCCCTGGCCCTGGCCGCGAGCGGCATGGCTGCCGCTCAAAATTCGCTGCTCAACGTGTCATATGACGTGGCCCGCGAGTTCTACAAGGACTACAACACTGCCTTTGCCGCCCACTACAAGAAGACCACCGGCCAGGACGTGAAGATCGACCAGTCGCACGCTGGCTCCAGCGCCCAGGCGCGCGCCGTGAACGACGGCCTGGCTGCCGATGTGGTGACCATGAACACGACCACCGACGTGCAGTTCCTGGCCGATAACGGCGTGGTCGCGAAGGACTGGGCCAAGAAGTTTCCCAACGACGCATCGCCCACCACGTCCACCATGCTGTTCCTGGTGCGCAATGGCAACCCCAAGAACATCAAGGACTGGGACGACCTCATCAAGCCCGGCGTGCAGGTCATCGTGGTGAACCCCAAGACCGGCGGCAACGGTCGCTATGCCTACCTGGCCGCCTGGGGCGCCGTGCGTGAAAAGGGCGGCACCGACGCACAGGCGGCGGAGTTCGTGAGCAAGCTCTACAAGAACGTGCCCGTGCTGGCCAAGGGTGGGCGCGATGCCACCGCCACCTTCCTGCAGCGCAACCAGGGCGACGTGCTCATTACCTTTGAATCCGAAGTGGTCTCCATCGACCGCGAGTTCGGCGCGGGCAAGGTCGATGCGATCTACCCCTCGGTGAGCGTGGTGGCCGAGAACCCCGTGGCTGTAGTCGAGCGCACTGTGGCCAAAAAGGGCACGGCCCAGCTGGCCAAGGCCTACCTGGACTATCTGTACTCGGACGAAGCCCAGGAGATCGCCGCCAAGCACGCCATCCGCCCACGCTCGGAAAAGGTGCTCAAGAAGTACGAAGCCACGTTCAAGCCGCTCAAGCAGTTCACCGTGGCCAAGTATTTCGGGTCGCTGACCGAAGCGCAGAAGGTGCACTTCAATGACGGCGGCCAGTTCGACAAGCTCTACACGCCCGGCGCCAAGTAAGTAGGCGGCGCTTCTCCCGACTCACCACTGCATCTATGACCGCTGCGACTGCCGTGGCCGCAGCCCCGGCCGGACGGCGCGCGCCCAAGCGCGTGTTGCCTGGCTTCGGGCTGTCACTGGGCTACACCCTTTTCTACTTGAGCATCATCGTGCTGATCCCGCTGTCAGCACTGATCTTCAAGACCTTCACGCTCACCTGGGACCAGTTCTGGGCGGCCATCAGTGCGCCGCGTGTGCTGGCGTCGTACCGACTGACCTTTGGCGCATCGTTCATCGCGGCGCTGGTCAACCTGGTTTTTGGCCTGCTGATCGCGTGGGTGCTGGTGCGCTACAAGTTTCCGGGCAAAAAAATCGTGGACGCTCTGGTGGACCTGCCGTTTGCGTTGCCCACCGCCGTGGCCGGCATCTCGCTCACAGCCCTGCTGGCGGGCAATGGCTGGGTGGGCAGCATTCTGGAGCCCATGGGCATCCAGCTCGCGTTTAAGCCCGCAGGCATCGTGATTGCGCTGATTTTCATCGGGCTGCCGTTTGTGGTGCGTACGGTGCAGCCTGTGCTGGAAGACGCTGAGAAGGAACTCGAAGAGGCCGCTACCTGCCTGGGCGCCACACGCCTGCAGACTTTCACCAAGGTCATCCTGCCTTCCATCACGCCCGCACTGCTCACCGGCTTTGCCATGGCGTTTGCGCGGGCGGTGGGTGAATACGGCTCGGTGATCTTTATCGCGGGCAACATGCCCATGGTGTCGGAGATCACGCCGCTCATCATCATCGGCAAGCTGG
>ERZ778025.316-NODE-316-length-117670-cov-14.955992_pt1 | contig 117670 bp, 90 predicted proteins | sample MGYA00375755_ERZ778025 | MGnify/ENA primary metagenome ERZ778025 (study PRJEB29350, sample SAMN05389825) | bioreactor metagenome | isolation source: Thiocyanate bioreactor | place: South Africa: University of Cape Town | collected 2014-03-17 ...
CGCCCAGGACGCTACGGAAGGGTGCGACTGATCCGATCAATCCTTTGGCCCGCGGGCCAGGCCCCACGTGGCCCGGGCCACCCCCGCCCGGGTGCCCCTAAAAGGGGGCATCCAGGATGTCAGCTTGCTGACTCCCTGGATTCGTGTGTTTTGGGGCACCCGGCTGGGGGGCGGGCGGGGAAGCGATGATTGGAGGGAGGGAGGCACGTGGCATGCGTGAAGCGTCTGCGCATGCATCCGATGTCGTTTCTCCAGAAGCGGAGTCATCTCTGTGCGGTGGCGCGGGGGCGGGAGATGTTCGGGGGCGTTGCGGACATGACGCCGGCTCGGTTCGACCTCCTTTATCTCCTTCACGAGCAGGTGAGCGATGTCGCGAGTGGGGCCCGGTCGAATTGCATCGCGCAGGCGCGGGTCAGGCGATTGCTTGGGTTGAGTCGGCAGACGGTTTGGAAGATGGTCGAGCGGCTCGTCGAGCTCGGCCTCATCACGAAGACGAAGGACGTTCACGGCGTCGACCGGCGGAGGAACATCCTGTCGCTGACCGCCGAGGGGATTCGGCGCATCCGTCAGGCGTTCGGCGTCGCGTTCAGCGAGAGGATGCCGCTGCCACGCGATGCGCCCGCCGCCGAGGATGTGCCGCGCTACTGGAGACGGCCCGAGCTCGCTGACGTTCGACGCGGGCGCGCCGGCGAGGTGATCCTGCCGGAGAAGGTCGGACGCGAGGTGGCGAAGATCTACACGTCGTTCGCCTGGAACCGCGCTGGCAAGACGCGGCGTCAGAAGCGGCGTCGGTATCTCGATGACCTCGACCGGATGATGCGCTTCGCGAGAGACCTCGCAAACGCGCTCGGGGACAGTGCTGCGATGATCTATCCCATCTGGGAACGCGATCATTGAGACTGCCGCACGGGGCGGCGTCGAGGGGCGCTCGAGGGTTCTCGTCGAGGAATGCCGGACGCTAGCGGTGAAGGGCGGCGAGCCGACTCACCGAGGATGGTCGCACGTCGATCGAGGCAGCCAGAGAGGATGAGCGAGGCGGGACCGAGCAGGCGAGGCCGCCCAGAGGGCATCATCGATGCTTACTGACTTGGCCATCGATACTTGTGGGCGTGCAGAGTGCTGTTCGCCAGTGCGGAGGGGCTGAACGCGCCGGCCCCGAGGGGCTGAACGCGCCGGCCCCGAGGGCCTGAACGCGCCGGCCCCGAGGGGCTGAACGCGCCGGCCCCGAGCGGAATGTGAACCCGCGCGAGGAGATCGAGAGACTCGTTGGGCCGGGCTTTCTCGACGGAGACATGGCGAGTGGTCGAGCTCTTGACAAACTGGCCGGGCGGCCAGAAGATTCTGGCCGTCGAGTCAGTATTTGGCTGGTCGGGGTAGGTGCTTGATGTTGCTCGATAACCTCTTCGCAATGTTGGGCGGTGTGGGGACGGCCGCGGCGCTCGTTGCCATCCTCGCTTTTGTCGGTACGCCTGCGGTCGGTGCGGTTGCGTGTTCCTCGAGCGCGCTGCGTCGGTTTCAGCCTCGTGGTCGCTGACGTCGTTGGAGCGGGCGGTCGACCTTCGAGAGCTCCACGAGGGGGGCAGAACGCGTGTCGCCAATCGCGCTCGCGGCCAACGCGAATGGCCAGCTCCGAGCAGGCCGGACGAGCCTCATGGCCTTGGACGGAGCGTTACGATCGCGAGCTCCGGGCGGCAGAGAAGGCGAACCGGAAGTAGGGACGTACCCACGCCGCGCGAGACGAAGAGTTGCGCGCTCGCAGTCGAGCCGGCCGCGCGCTCGCCGCGACCCACGCCATCGGTGTGAGCCGACGGATCGGCATGATCCGATTGAACGGGATTGGGCGCGTGATCGGCGTGAGGCGAGCGGTCGGCGTGAGGCGAGCTGTTGGTGGGCGCGGAGTACCATCCTGCGAGGTAGCGGCCTGAGCCGGGGGGCTTCCATACGGCACCGAGAAGCGGCAGCTGGACTTGACCGCCATGCGTGTGGCCCGCGAAGGCGAGGTCGATCCTCGGTGCGAGCCGATCGAAGACCTCGGGCGAGTGGAAGAGGGCGATCCTCGTCGCATCCGGCGGCGCACCGCGCAGCGCTTGGTCGACGTCGGCGATGCCGGACATCGGATCGTCCAGACCTGCGAGCCAGATGTCGCGCCGAAGGAGCGTGCCCTCGTTGACGAGCAGCGTCGCTCCGAACGAGGCAAGCGTCGAGCGGTCGTTCGACGGCGGCATCCAGTTCTCCCAGTTCCCGCGGACCACCCACACTCCGAGTGGTGCGTGGAGCTTCTCGAAGAGTGGCCGCGCCGGCTCCAGGTCGCCCTCGTCGACGAGATCGCCGGTCACCACGATCACGTCGGGCCGTTCGCGTTCGAGGATCTCGATGACGGTCTTCTCTCGGCGGCCGAGCCCATGGGTGTGGAGATCGCTGAGGTGCGCGATGACGATGGGCGCCTCGACCGCTGCGGAGACGGTGTGGCGGGAGACCTCGATCCGATACGGCTCGATGACGGTGGCGTCGACGCTGACGAGCGCGCCGAGGACGACCAGCGTTGCGGCTGCACGGCGCCGGCGGCCGGGCTTGCCGAGGAGCGCGTCGATGATGGCAGTCGCCCGCGAGCCCATGGATGGCACCGACGTCGAGTGTAGGTCAGGCGCGTCTCCGGGGGAGGGAGTCTGCGCCCGGGGCGCATTGGGGCCGGGTCGAGCGCGCGTCGATCAGATGCCGGCGATCTTCTCGAGGAGGTGCTCCGTCAGCCCTCCGTCGTCCGCGCGCGAGAGGTCGAGAATGAGCGGCGTGATCGAGGCGGCGCCCTCGTCGTAGGCATCGGTGTCGGTACCCGGCTCGGGATCGTGCCGTACGCCCGGGCCTCCGAGCCAAATGTACTCGCGGCCACGCGGATCGCGGCGGACGTCGATGACCTCCTCGTAGACGCGCGCACCGAGGCGCGTGCGACGGAGCTCGCCGGTCCAGTTTTGTGGGAAGTTCAGGTTCAAGAGCGGCGTCCTCCTCGACACCGACGGGCCCGGCCGGGGCAGCGCGGTGTCCTTCGTCTCGTCGAAGAGCTTGCGCGCGAGGATGGAAGTGAGCTCGGCGAAGCGTGTCGTGTCGCCCTTTGGGTGCGCGCTCGACGCGACCGCGGGGATGCCGCGGAGTGCCCCCTCGCGAGCGGCCGCGACCGTGCCCGAGTAGAACGCGTCTTGGCCGAGGTTGAGGCCGCGATTGATGCCCGAACAAACGAGGTCCGGCCATCGCGGCAAGAAGCGCGTCCCCGCGTGGAGCGCCACATAGACGCAATCGGCGGGGGTGCCGTCGATCGCGACGATGTTCTTCTCGACCTCACGCGCGCGGAGCGGCCGGTGAAGGCTGAGCGAATGACTGCTCGCGCTCTGCTCGTTCTCGGGCGCGACCATGACGACGTCGGCCCAGGTGCCGAGTGCGTCGAAGAGCGCGCGGATCCCGGGGCTCGAGTAGCCGTCGTCGTTCGAGAGGAGCACGAGCGGCCGTCGTGCAGGCGCTACGGGCGAGGAGGATTCGGTGGGCTCGGGCTCGGCAGACACGGCGCGAACGCTAGCACCGTTCGACGGCGGGCGTCGTCTGCCGGCAGATGAGCGCGCGAGAGGCCGGAGGGGCTGGCAAGCGCGAGCGAACGAACGACGGAATCGAGCGAACGGGGCGTGCGGCAAGCGAGGGCGAGCACGGCAGGTGGGCGCAGTGAGCGCACTGGGCGCGGTGAGCGTGCTGAGCGCGGTGAGCGTGCTGAGCGCGGCGGCCAACAGGGCGCGCGGGCAGGCGCGTGGGCGGGGGTGGTTTCGCTACGTGAGGGATCGGCTAGAGTGCCGCGTCATGAAGCACGCCACCTCGAGCATGGCACTCGTCGTCACCGTCCTCGCGGCTCCGCTCGGTGGAGCGTGCGCGGAGCCGCCCCAGCCGGTGGTCCCGCCCGTCACGACCGCAATTCCGTCGCGTGCGATTCACGAGCACGAGGCGCCCAAAGGCAAGGGCACGAGGCTCATGACCCGCAAGACCGACGTCGTCGACACGCTGCACGGGGTGAAGGTCCCCGATCCGTATCGGTGGCTCGAGGACGGCGACTCCGCCGAGGTGAAGGCGTGGACCGACACGCAGAACGCACACACGCGAAAGGTCATCGACGCGATCGCAGGACGTGATGCCCTCAAGGGCGAGGTGACCGAGCTGCTCCAGATCGGCTACGTGTCCGCGCCGGCTATCCGCCGTGGCAAGAACGGGCTCCGCTACTTCCACACGAAGCGCGAGGGGGCGCAGAATCAGCCGACGCTCTACGTCCGCGATGGTCACGGCGGGAAGGACCGCGCCCTCATCGACGTTGCCGCGCTCTCCGATGACGGCACCACCGCGCTCGACTGGTGGTACCCGTCCTGGGACGGACGCTTCCTCGCCTGGGGCAAGAGCGAGTCCGGCAGCGAGGACAGCGTCCTCCAGATCCGCGACGTCGCGACGGGGACGGACCTGCCCGACAAGATCGACCGCGCCCGCCACGCGTCGATCGCGTGGCTGCCCGACGGCAAGAGCTTCTATTACTCGCGCTATCCCGAGCCGGGGACGGTGCCGGCAGGTGAGGAGCGCTATCACGCGCGGATCTACCTCCACGTCATCGGCACCGACCCGAAGACGGACAAGGTCGTCTTCGGCGAAGGGCGCGACAAGACGGACATCCCGCAGGTGATGATCTCGCCGAACGGCCGCTGGCTCGTCGTGCGCGTCCACATGGGCTGGGACAAGAGCGAGGTCTACCTGAAGGATCTCTCCAAGGCGGGGGCGCCCTGGACCGAGGTCGCCGTCAAGACCCAGGCGCTCTTCGAGCCGATCCCGCGGAACGACCGCCTCTGGATCCACACGAACGACGGCGCGCCCCGCTACAAGCTGCTCTCCGTCGACTATACGAAGCCCGAGCGCGCGGCATGGCAAGAGGTCCTCGCGGAGACGACGGACGTGCTCCACGACGTCGACGTCCTCAAGAACGAGGTCATCGCCACGTACATGCACGACGCCTCGTCGCGCGTGGAGCGCTTCTCGCTCGACGGTAAGTCGAAGGGGCCCATCGCGCTGCCCGGGATCGGCTCCGCGAGCGTCTCGAGCATGCACGACGGCGACGAAGCCTTCGTGGGCTTCACGTCGTACGTGGTGCCGTACCAGGTCCACCGCGTCGACCTCCGGCAGGGCTCGCGTCTCGAGCCCTGGGACCGCGTCGGTTCGAAGTTCGCCGATCAAGGGATCGAGGTGAGCCAGATCTTCGCGACGTCCAAGGACGGCGCTCGCGTGCCGATGTTCGTCATCGCGAAGAAGGGGATGAAGCGCGACGGCAAGAACCCCACGATCCTCTACGGCTACGGCGGGTTCAACGTGAACCAGACGCCCGCGTTCAGCGCGCGCGCGCTCGCGAGCGTCCAGCGCGGTGCCGTGTGGGTCACCGCGATTCTCCGGGGCGGAGGCGAGTTCGGCGAGGACTGGCACCGCGCGGGGATGCTCGAGAAGAAGCAGAACACGTTCAACGACCTCTTCGCGTGCGCCGAGACGCTCTTCAAGGAGAACGTCACCGCGCCGGAGCGCCTCGGCGTCATCGGCGGTTCGAACGGCGGCCTCCTCGTGGCGGCGGCGGTCACGCAGCACCCGGAGATGTTCCGTGTCGGCCTCTCGCTCGTGCCGCTCACGGACATGATCCGCTATCACAAGTTCCGGATCGCGAAGCTCTGGATCCCGGAGTACGGCGACCCCGACAAGGCCGAGCACTTCAAGTTCCTCCACGCCTACTCGCCGTACCACCGTGCCGAGGACGGCAAGCGGTACCCCTCGCTCCTCTTCACGACCGCCGAGAGTGATACGCGCGTCGACCCGATGCACGCGCGCAAGATGGCGGCTCGGATGCAGGAGGCGCAGGGTGATCTGGAGCGTCCGGTGCTGATCCGCGTCGAGACGAAGGCAGGGCACGGCGCCGGCAAGCCGGTGACGAAGCTCGCCGACGAGCTCGCCGACGAGCTGTCGTTCCTCCTGCACGAGCTCGGCGTGGCGCTGTGAGCTGACCGACTGCCGGGACCGCGCGCATGTCGCGGCCCCGGTGGCGCGTCGATCTCGCTCGGCGTGACGCATCGATGTCGATCGGCGGTGCCGGAGCAGCCTCACGAGGTCGGTCGTCGCGGCGGCCGGGCGCGGGCGGGCTTCGATCGTCATGCCCGCGAGCGTCCTGCTGGGAGCTCAGGCGCTCTTCGAACGTGGAAGCAGCACCTCGTCGATCGCGTGAATGATGCCGTTGTCGGCTTCGAGGTCAGGGATGACGAGATGCGCGTCGCTGACCTCGATCCCCGCAGTGCCTCCCTGGGGCGTGATCCGTAGCGGCTCGCCCCCCAACGTTTGCGACTCTCGTTTCGAGCCCATGTCGCGTGACGAGAGCTTGGACGCGACGATGTGATTCTCGAGCACGGTCCTCATCCGTTCCGGATCGTCGAAGAGCGCGTCGAGCGCCGCCTCGTCCATCTGCGCGAAGGCCTTGTCCGTCGGTGCAAAGACGGTGAACGGGCCCCCGTGCTCCAGATTGTCGATGAGGCCAGCCGTCTTTGCGGCTCGCATGAAGCGCTTGAGCGTGCCCGTGGCCTTCGCGACGTCGACGAGAGTTCCCATGATCGCCTCCGTGAGTGAGCTGCCCACGGTGCACGGCGTGTACCCATCTCGAACGCGGAGCGGAGTTGAGGAGTGAGTCGGCGCGTCGCTCGGACTGCCGCTCGACGCTGCCTTCCCGTCGACACGTGGCGCCACGTGGCCCTCGCGATTCGAGTCCCGCAGTCCGTCGCGCTCGTTCGAGGTCGCGGACGGTCGCGCAAATGCTTCAGGACTGCACGCCGGATCAGTCTGTTCAGGTGTTTGGTGCCCGCCAAGTACCTACGCAATTCCAGTGACTTGCAGAAAATCGATCACCATAATTGGACGAATGTTCAGTGCTGAACGTAAGCTCATCTCATGAGCCTCGAGATTGACGTCCTCCGCGCCCTCCTCCGTCTCGCTCGCCGCCACACGCCCCCCACGCTCGAACAGCTCGTCGTTCGCGTGGGCGGCGAGGAAGCCGATGTTCGCAAGGCGCTCGCCTCGCTCGCGAGGAACGGGCTCGTGCAGCGCACGCCCGCCGGCCTGCGGCTCTCGCTCTCCGGCCTCGCCGTGGCCGTCGCTTGCGCTCAGCGCCCGCGTACGCGTCCCCTTGCGCGTCCCCAGGCTCCGTCGTCGCTCCCGCTCGTCCGCCGCCGCCGCGCCGCCTGACGTAGCGGATGGGCGGCGACCGGGCTTCCTCCCGCTGGCCCCATTGGGAGGCAGGGCGTGGTAAGGGTCGAGTCCCGTGACGGGTCCGCGACAGAAACACGAGGCCGCGCTTGCCGCGCGAAAGGCGGCGGCAGACGCCCTGGAGTCCAAGGCGCGTACGATCGGCAACGGTCGTCTCTTTGCTGCGCTCGGCGCCATCGGCCTCGTTGGCGCGATCGCGTTCGCGCATGCCCCTGCCGAGACGTGGCTCGGCGTGGCTGCGCTCGTCGTCGTCTTCGTGGCGCTCGTCGTCGTTCATGCGCGGGTCCACGCGCAGAAGGACAAGGCGACCGCGGCGATGCGCTTCCACGAGCGTGCGCTGGCGCGTCTTTCCGGCAAGTGGCGCTCGTTCCCTTCGACGGGGGAGCGCTGGGCCGTCGCTACACATCCGTACGCCGGAGACCTCGACGTCTTTGGTCGTGCGTCGCTCTTCCAGCGCCTCGACGCGACCTCCACGCGGTACGGCGAAGAGGTCCTCGCACGCTGGCTCTCGGGTGACGGCGCTCCGGCGACGACGGCGGAGTTCGTGGAGGCGGTGAGGCAACGTCAGGGCGCGGTCCGCGACCTGGCGCCGAGGCTCACGCTCCGCGAAGAGCTTGCCGCGCTGGGCTCCCTCCTCGACGACCAGGTCGAGAAGCCCGACCCGCGTCCGTTCGTCATGTGGGCAGGGCAGTCGGGCTCGAATGCCGGCGGCGGGAGGCTCCCGGGAGCGCTCCGCATCGTCGCGCTCGTCGTGCCGCTCGCGACCGTCGGAACGATGGTCGCCGGTTGGATGGGGCTCGTGCACCGCATGCTCTTCCTCGTGTCGTTCGCGGTGAGCGTCGCCGTGCTCGCCGCGCTTCGCGCGCGGATCCTACCGTCGCTCGAGGCCGCGTCGTCGAAGGAGAGCGCGCTCTCGCGCTACGGCGGCATGCTCGCGCTCCTCGAGGACGAGAAGCTCGAGGCGCCGCTGCTCGTCGGCCTGCAGAAGCGGCTCGCGGAGAGCGGAGCATCGGCGACGCGCGAGATGGCGGCGCTCTCTCGCATCGTCGGCTTCGTCGACGCACGTAACAACGAGGTGTTCCGCTTCTTCATCGGCCCCGCGCTGATGTGGGATCTCTGGTGCGCGCTTGCGCTCGAGGCCTGGCGCGAACGCGCGGGCAAGGCGGCGTTCGGCTGGTTCCGCGCGCTCGCGGAGCTCGAGGCGCTGGCGTCGATCGCCGGTTTCGCCTTCGAGAATCCGGATCACGCGTTCCCCGAGATCGTCACCGACCGCGCCGTGTTCGAGGCGGAGTCGCTCGGCCACCCGCTCATCGACGACGACAAGCGCGTCTCGAACGACGTGACCATCAGCGGTCCGGGCCACGCGCTCGTCGTGACCGGCTCGAACATGTCGGGGAAGAGCACGCTCCTCCGCGCGATCGGGATCAACACCGTGCTTGCCAATGCCGGCGGTCCGGTCTGCGCGAAGGCGCTCCGCGTCTCTCGCCTCGAGGTCGCGACGAGCATGCGCGTGTCCGACTCGCTCGAAGAGGGGACGAGCCGCTTCTACGCGGAGCTGAAGAAGCTGAAGCTCGTGCTCGATCTCGCGCGTACGGTGAAGAAGGATCCCGAAGAGCGCACGCTCCTCTTCCTCCTCGACGAGATCCTCCACGGCACGAACACTCGCGAGCGTCTCATCGGCGCACGCGCGATCTTGATGGAGCTCCTCGCGCTGGGGGCGATGGGCGCGGTCTCGACGCACGACCTCGGGCTCGGTGACCTCGAGAACGAGCGGCCGGATCACGTCCGCAACGTCCACTTCCAGGAACAGGTCGAAGGCGACGTGATGAGCTTCGACTATCTGCTCCGCACGGGCGTCGTCCAGAGCTCGAACGCGCTCCGCCTGATGAAGATCGTCGGCCTGGACGTCGTCGCCTGACGGCTGCGCGGGCATTCTCGGGCCCGTCGATCCATCTCCTCGCGCGCGGTGCGTAGCGGCGGCAGGCGAGTCGTCCGTCGCGTCAGGTGTCCGGCGGCCCGTCGATGTTGGCGGTCGGCATGGCGCGTAGCGCGCGGCAAGGCGAGACGTCCGTCGCGTCAGGTGTCCGGCGGCCTGTCGATCTCGGCGGTCGGCGCGGCGCGTAGCGCGCGGGCGAGACGAGACGTCAGCCGCCGATGCCGCGCATCGAGACCGCCGCGGCGTCCGGCTCGGTGCAGCCCTTCCAGACCTCGCCGTCGGGCTTGAGCTTCCAGGCGTCGTGGACCGCGCCCGCGATCTCGGAGGCGTCGCCGCCGCGGGCGATGTGGCCGGCCGCGAGACCGTCGTTCGTCGCGAGGCATGGGCGGAGCGTCCCGTCGGCGGCTACGCGGAGGCGATCGCAGCCCTTGCAGTACGTGTCGCTCGTGCCGGTGATGAAGCCGACCTTCTTCGCGGGGTCGTGGCGTGCGAACAGGTACTTCGCCGGCCCCCGATCGGCCTCACCGATCGCCTCGGTCTGGTGATGGACCAGGTGGGCGAGGCGAGCGCGCATCTCGCTTGCGCGGACGACGCGGTCCTTGAGCTTCGCGCCCTCGCCGATGTGCATGACCTCGAGGAAGCGCGGGACGATGCCTCGCTCCCACGACCAGCGGACGATGCCCTCGATCTCGTCGTCGTTCTCGCCGCGCACGACAACGGCGTTGAGCTTGATCTCGTCGAAGCCGGCCGCGAGCGCGGCGTCGATTCCGCGGAGGACGACGTCGAGCTTCCCGCCGCGCGTCATCCGGCGGAAGCGGTCGGCGTCGAGCGTATCGAGCGAGACGTTGACGCGCATGAGGCCCGCGTCGCGGAGCGCGCGTGCGTGGCGCGCGAGGCGCGTCGCGTTGGTGGTGAGCGCGAGATCGTCGAGGCCGAGCGAGCCGAGGAAGGCAACGACCTCCACGACGGCGGGATGGAGCAGCGGCTCACCGCCCGTGAGCCTCACGCGCCGGACGCCGGCGCGGACGAGACCCGCGGCCATCGTCTTCCACGCCTCGATCTCGAGGCGATCCTCGAGGTAGCCGTCACGCTTGTCTGGCCGGCAGTAGATGCAGGCGAGATCGCAGCGGTCCGTCAACGAGAGGCGCACCGACCGCGGCGGCGTGGCCGGTGCGGGGCGTGGCTGGAGGACGGGAAGGGCGACCATGAGGGACGAGCCGATGCGTGAATCACGCCAGCGGGCGCTGTTTCCGTAGGATAAGCGCGACTCGAAGCCTATCCCTCATCGAATGCGGGAGGGCAAGGAGCGGTTTCGCTCTGGAGCTTTGGTCGAGCTCGGGCCGAGGAGGGGGATGCCTTCGATGCCGAGCCACGCCCACGCCGTGCGTCGGAACTGCGGTTCGCGCTAGGATTCCGCCCTCGTCATGAGCTCACCCGCGCGCGTCATCACCGTCACCGTCAGCGATACCCGCACTGCGGCGGACGATGCTTCGGGCAAGGCCCTCGTGGAAGAGCTCGCGGCCTTCGTCCTGGTGCGTCACGTCATCGTCCCGGATGACCCCGCGAAGATCACGAGCGTCGTCAGCGATGCGGTGGCGGCCGGGGAGGCCGACGCGATCGTGTTCACGGGCGGCACCGGGATCGCGCCGCGCGACCTCACCTTCGAGGCTGTCTCGGCGCTGTTCGACAAGCAGCTCGACGGCTTCGGCGAGGCTTTCCGGCGCCTCTCCTGGGACGAGATCGGCCCTCGCGCGATGCTCTCGCGCGCCGCTGCCGGGACGGTCGGAACGTGCGTCGTCTTCCTCCTGCCGGGGAGCGAGAAGGCTGCCCGTCTCGGGGCACGCTCGCTCATCGCCCCCGTGCTCGGGCACGCAGTCGATCTCGTGAACGGCCGGACGAAGCACCACGGCCACGGAAGCAAGGTCTCCTGATGACGATCACGCTCCTGTACTTTGCGGCCGTTCGCGAGCTCGTGGGTCGAGACGAGGAGCGCATGACGCTCCCCGCGGGCGTGGCGACGATCGCCGATCTCACCGCCTTCCTCGCGAAGCATCACCCGGCGCTCGCCGGACGTCTCGGTGCAGTCCGGTTTGCGCGCAACGAGACGTTCGCGACAAACGACGAGGCCCTCGCCGACGGCGATGTCGTCGCCCTCATCCCGCCGGTCGCCGGCGGCTGAGCGGCACGCTCGATGAGCGTCAGGCGTCGTGGCCGTGCTCGTGACCTTCGGCGTGGTCGTGGCCCGGGCCGCAGCGTGCGTCCTCCCAGCCGACCCACGCAGCGCCGTCGGGGCCGAGCTCGCGTTTCCAGATCGGCACGCGCGACTTGATGCGGTCGATGAGCTCGCGGCACGCCCGGAACGCCTCTCCGCGATGGGGCGCGCTCGCTGCGCAGACGACGGCGGCGTCGCCCACCTCGAGCGCTCCCGTGCGATGCAGCGCTGCGACGCGGACGCCCGGGATCTCCGTCTCGATCTCCTCCGCGATGCGCTCCATCTCGCGCTTCGCCATCGAGGCGTAGGCGGAGTATTCGAGGCGGGTGACGGCGCGCCCCGCGCTCTCGTCGCGCACGACGCCGACGAACACCGCGAGCCCGCCAGCGCCGGGCCGGCGGACGCTCGCGAGCGCCTCGTCGACCGAAAGCGGCGTCTCGCGGATGTCGGCCTTCACCGCGCCGGTGGTCATGGAGCGCCGGCGCCTCCCGTTGCGCCCTCGGCCTCCCGCGTCCAGTGCCCGCTCCGTCCGCCCGCCTTCTCCAGGAGACAGACGTCGAACGACATGCTGCGGTCGACCGCCTTGAGCATGTCGTAGAGCGTCAGCGCGGCGGTGCTCGCGGCGACCATCGCCTCCATCTCCACGCCCGTACGGTCGCGTGCCTCCGCGGTCGCGTCGACGATCGCGACGCCGCCCTCGAGCCGGATCGAGACCTCGACACGAGTGAGATGTACGGAGTGACACAGCGGGATGAGCTGCGGCGTCAGCTTCGATGCCTGGATGCCCGCGATGCGGGAGGCGGCGAGGACGTCGCCCTTGGGCGTCTCGCCCGCGACGAGCGCGCGGAACGTCTCTTCGGTCATGCGAACGACGGCGCGGGCCGTCGCCTTCCGCACAGTGACGTCCTTCTCCCCGACGCCGACCATGTGCGCGTGACCTTCATCGGTGAGGTGGGTGAGCTTGATTCCTTTGTCCGTCATGTCCGTCCCAACCTCGATCAGCCGCAGAGATCGCTCATGAGGAGCACGTCGACTTCGGCGCCTGCGGGGACGCCGCTCTCCTCGGCGGGGACGAGCACGAGCGCGTCCGATTGCGCCATCGTCGTCACCGCGCCGCTCGCCTGGTTTCCGAGCGTCGTCACCGTGAGCTCGCCGCCGTCGCCGTGCCCCACCATCGCGCGCACGAACTCCAGTCGCCCGGGATCGCGCACGTGGGCGCGCGTCATCCGGGCGCGCCTCGTCGGGGGGAATGGTCGCGCGTCGCCCGACAGCGCGCGGAGGAGCGGCGCCCCGAAGAGCGCGAACGTGACCATTGCGCTCGCCGGGTTGCCGGGAAGGCCGAGCACGATCGCATCGCGCCGGCCGGCGCGCGGAAAGCGCCCGACCGCGAGCGGCTTCCCCGGCTTCATCGCAACCCGCCAGAAGTCGAGCGTCACTCCGACGGCTTCGAGCGCGGGGCGCACGAGGTCGTGATCGCCGACGCTCACGCCGCCGATCGTGACGACCACGTCGGCCTCTTCGAGCGCGGCGGCGAACGCACGTTCGGTCGCGGCGCGCTCGTCGCGGACGTAGGGCAGCGCGCGTGCACGCGCACCGGCGCGGCGGGCCATCGCGCGGAGGACGACGGTGTTCGACTCGGGGATCGTCCCCGGCACCGCGTCGGTCCCGGGACGCCGGAGCTCGTCGCCGGTCGCGAGGATCGCGACCTCGGGTCGTTTCGTCACCGCGATCTCTGCCTCGTCGAGCGAAGCTGCGAGCGCGAGGTGAGCGGGACGAAGGCGCGTCCCCTTCGCGATCGCGATCGCGCCGGCGGCGAGATCGTCGCCTCGGCGGCGGACGTTCTGGCCCGCGCGCGGCGCTGCGGTGAACACGGCGATGTCACCGTCGCGAGTGACGTTCTCCTGCATGACGACCGCGTCCGCACCTGCGGGGATCGCTGCGCCCGTGAAGATGCGCATCGACGAGCCGGGCGCGAGCGCATCGGGGAGGACGCCCGTCCGGCTCTCGCCGCGGACGGGGAGACGGATCGGCGGCTCGCCGAGATCGCGCGTCCGGACCGCGTAGCCGTCCATCGAGCTGTAGTCGAAGCCGGGCAGATCGGCGCGCGCGACGAGGTCCTCCGCGAGGACGCGGCCGTCGAGGTCTTCGATCGGCACGCGCTCGACCGATAGCGCGGGCGTGCCGAGCGCGAGGATGCGCGAGAGGGCCTCTTCGAAGCGGAGCACGGCGAACGCGTACCACACGCCGCGCGGAAACGTCAGCCCGGCGTCGCCGCCCGGCGGGCACGCTCGAGAGGCCGAGGCGCCGTCGAGGTTGCCCGTGAATGCGAGTCGCAGCCGGCCTTGCCTGGAATGAAGCGCGGCCTCGCTTTCGCCCATACGGGCGCAGCGCGTACCGCCCATGAAGCGGCCTCGGCAGAAGCTCGCGAACGAGGGCTACTCCGTCCGGCGCCGGAACGGAGGTCAGAGCTCGGAGTCGGTGAACGCGATCACGCTCGCGATCGAGCGCGTTCCGCACGCGAGGGCGACGAGGCGATCGAAGCCGATCGCGTTTCCGCCGGAGGCGGGCATCCCGCGCGCGAGCGCCTCGAGGAAGCGTTCGTCGATCGGGTAGACGGGCTTCTTGCGGGTCGCGCGCTCGGCCTGGTCGCGCAGGAAGCGGACGCGCTGCTCGGCGGCGTCGGTGAGCTCGCCGAAGCCGTTGCACAGCTCGACGCCGGCGACGTAGAGCTCGAAGCGCTCGGCGACCCGCGGATCGCCCGGCTTCTTCCGCGCGAGCGACGCCTGCGAGGCAGGGTATTCGGTGACGAAGACGCCGCGGTCGAGCGTCGCGAGGCCGGGCTCGACCTCGAATGCGAGCTTCTGGAAGAACGTGTCCTCGTCGTGCTCGGCGAGCCGTAGCGTCTCGTCGGGCGCGGTGCTCGCGAAGCGCTCGAACGCCTCGAGGAGCGTCATGCGCTGCAGGGGAGGGCGGACGTCGATCGTGCGTCCGTCGATCGTCACGAACCCGCCGGTGACGCGCGCGACGAGCTGCTCGGTGTCGCGCATCACCGCCTCGACACCCGCGTGCGGCCGGTAGAACTCGAGGATCGTGAACTCCGGGTTGTGGCGCTCGCCGTCCTCGCCCGCACGGAACGCGCGGGTGATCTGGAAGATGCGCCCGTGCCCCGCCGCGAGCAGACGCTTCATCTGGTACTCGGGCGAGGTCGAGAGGAAGCGCTTCGGCTTCGCGGCGGCGTCGTGGATGCCGGTCGGCACCGCCTCGAAAGCGTCGAGATGGAGATCGAGCCCGGGGGAAGGGATCGCGATCGGCGTCTCCACCTCGAGATAGCCGCGGGAGGCGAAGAAGGCGCGCGCAGAGTCGAGCGCACGCGCCCGTTCGACGAGGAGCTTTCCGAGCGAAGGGGGCGTCGTCACGGGGCGAGTCCGCGCAGGAACACGTCCGCGAGCTGTCCGGCGGCGCGGCCGAGCGCGCCCTGCTCCGCGCGCCCGAGCGCCCACGTCAGCGCGATCCCGTCGAGTGCGCCGAAGATGCCGCGCGCCGCGATGTGGGGCGAGACATCTTGACGGAACGCGCCGGTCGCCTGGCCCTCGACGATGATCTTCGCGATCGCGTCGAGGTATGCGTTGAAGTGAGGCGCGGCGTACTCCTTCATCAACCGCGTCGATTGGCGGAGGATGACCGTGATCACCTCGGCGAGGTCACGCTCCCCTTCGAGGAGACCGAGCTGCATGTCGATGACCGCGCGAAGACGCGCCGGCGCGTCCGGCTGCTTCGGCAGCTCCTCGCGCATGAAGGTGAGCAGCTTGTCGATGCGCTCCTCGAAGAGCGAGAAGAGAAGCTCTTCCTTCGACTCGAAGTAGAGGTAGATCGTGCCGTCGGCGACGCCGGCTGCCTTCGCGACCTCGCTGACGCGCGTGGCGTGGAAGCCGTTCTTGGCGAAGACCTTGACCGCGGCCTTGAGGATGCGATCGCGCTTGTCGCCCGACCGCCGGCGCTTGTCGGCGCTCTCGGGGCGTGGGTTGCCGTTCGCAACCCGCCCGCGCGCCGTCGCGGGACGTGTGGTCGCCCGCTCCTCTGGAGCTCGCGCGTCTGGCGTCCCCCGCGCGGTCCGGCGCCGGCGCAAACTGAGTGAGGATTCACTCATTCACGTGCCGAGGTACCAAACGGCCGAGCGGCGGTCAACTCGAGGCGGAGAAGGACGTGCGCGACGCCTGCAGCCGAGCTCAGCGCGACGCAGCCATCACGAGCATGCGCTCCGCGAACGCGCCGATCTGGCCGCCCATCCACGGTCCAAGCACGACGAGGGCGGCGACGACCGCGAGCAGCCTCGGCAGGTGCGCGATCGTCGGATCTTGGATCTGCGATGCCGCCTGGAAGGCCGCGACGACGAGCCCGACGAGCGCCGCGACCGCGAGCACCGGAAGCGCGACGGCCACGGAGAGGAGCAGTGCGTTCTGCGCTTGCTCGAGCAACGCGGCCGGCGACACGTGCGCCTCCTACTGCGCGTCCGCGTCGGCAGCGTCGGACGACGCGTCCTCGGGGCCCGCCTCTTTGGCGCCGGCGTCCCCGGCATCGCTCGTGGGCGGCGGTCCCGTATCGGCGGGCGTCTCGGCGTCACCGACGATGTCGAGCGCCGTCTGGCAGATCGGATGCTTCGCCTTCGAGCGGTCCGCCGGACAGCAGTGATCCGACTGGGCGCCCTGCCTCAGCTGACCCTGGGGATAGCAGATGAGCCCTTGGTCGGTCTTGCAGTCGTCGTTGCCGTTGGCGGACTCGCACCGCTCGCCTTCGCCCTGGTTCGAGCACGCGGAGGCGAGCGCGATGAAGCCGCTGACGGCGACGAGGAGCGCGACACCGGCGGCGCGGCGAGCCATCGAGCCGCGACGTCCGTGCGGGGAGGGGGAGGCGGGGCGTTTCACGCCACCTTGATGGCACGGAAGCTCGCGGCCTGGCAAGCGGCAACTCTGGTGCCGGCCCGGCGCCCACGCGGAGCGGCGAAGGCGACTCAGAGCGAGCGGGTGCTCTCGTCGGAGCGGTGCTTCTCCTGCTTCGCCTCGACTGCGTCGGAGAAGAGGGAGAGGTATCGCGCCGCGCTGGCCACCGAAAAGACGAGCGAGAGGTAGACGAGCACGCGTCCGACCGCTGCCAGGTCGACGACACCGAGGTCGAGACCCAGATAGGAGAGGTGGTACGGGTAGCCCGAGAGAAGCACGATGATGCCCAGCATTTGCAGGGCGGTCTTCGTCTTGCCCTCCTGGCCTGCCGAGATGATGACGCCCTCGCTCGCCGCGACGCTTCGTAGCGACGTGACGCTGAACTCGCGCGCAAGCAGGACGATGACCGCCCACGCCGGCATGCGGTCCATCTTCACCATCCAGATCAGGCACGCCATGACGATGAGCTTGTCGGCGAGCGGATCGATGAGCTTGCCGAGGACGCTCACGACCCCGAGCTTGCGCGCGAGGTAGCCGTCGAGGACGTCGGTGATCGCGGCCGCCGTGAAGACGAGCGCCGCCCAGAACCCCGACCTCGGGGTGTCCTGGTCGAGGAACCACAGGCAGAGCGGGATCATCGCGATCCGCCCCATCGTCAGCACGTTCGGAATGTTGAACGCGTCCTGCCGGAGCGACCGGCGCCGCTCTGCACGCGATCGACTCGCGTCCTCGCTCACGCGCCCTGTCTAGCCGTCCCTCAGGCTGGCGTCATCCCCGATCTGGCCGGCCTTGGACGCGAGCATGGAAACGGAAAGCGTGTGTGCGTGCTGCGCGACGGCTCGAGGTCGCAGCCGAATGACGCGGCCGTCTCGTGTGCAGCCGCGTCATTCTAGCGGCGAACGCTAGCTGGTCGTGACGAGGACGCGGCCTTCTCCGGCGAAGCTCACGAGGCCGCGCTGGCCGCACGGGGCGTCGCTCGGCGCGAGGGAGCGCGGCACGAGACGGCCGAACCAGCCGAGGATGACCTCGCGTCGCACGCTCAGGCTGCGATCGGGACGGACTGCGAGCGTCAGGATCTCGCCGATCGTCTCGAAGAGCACCGAGCCGACACCGCGGAGCTGGACCACGGGGACCGACTCGCCCTCTCCAGTCGGCAGGCGGCCGTTCTCGAACACGAGCCCGCCCCCGAAGCCGAGGAGGACGTCCTCGCGTGCGAAGCACATCTCGCCGTCGACCGGGAACGCCGCGAGCTTTCGTCCGGGACGCGCAGCGAGCACGAGCTGCCCGTCGCCCGAAGCGAGCACTATCGGGCTCGCGACGCCGCCGAAGGCCTCGCCGCTCGTCTTGCCCTTCACGTTCCGCTCGAGGAGCTGCATCTTGAGGCCGCTCTGCTGTGCGCGGATCGACTCGAGGCGCGCGGCGAAGCCGATGTCCGCGGTCGTGCGAACGAGCGCGAGCCCGGATGCGTGGAGCGCTACGCCCGCCTCGGGGAACCGAACCGAGTCGTTCGGCCGAGGCGCGCTCGGGACGCGCGCAGTCTCGTTCGAGCGCGCGGCACCGGAGGCGGTCGGCCCGATCCCGAGCGGAGTGCTCGGCGCCACCGACGTCGACTCGGCACGTGCGGCCGCCGAAGTCGACGCGGGCCGAAGACCTACCTCTGCGGGTGGTTGGGGCGCGGGCCCCGAGTTGGCGGCGAGGCGCTCCGCGTCTCGCGATGGAGCCTGAGGCACACCGCTCGGCGGGGCGACGAGCGGCGGCGGGAGCGTGCGCGTCCCGTGTACGCTGGTGGACGCCTCGTGCGATCTCGGCGGTCCGAACGGGCTCGGCACGGCGACGACCGGTCGGCGCAGCGACGGTGCCGAGATGAGGCCGGGATCGTCGAGCGTGATCGACGGCGGCTTCTGCGATGGGATCCGCTCGACGGCCGCGAATTCGCTCGCGACCTCGTGAGCCGGCGGCGCTCCGACCGGAGCGATCAAGGTCGGCCTCCGGTTCGGTGCCGGGTTGGGTCCGAGCTGCGGGATCGACGGAACCATCGGCGGCGGCCCGTCTCGGGTGTCCGGTTTGCGTGTGTCCGGCCGATCGGGCGCGCGCTCCGATGCCGACGCCCCCGAACGCTCGCTCGTGCGGAGCTGCCCGAGCTCGTGAGGGCGCCAGCTATGAGCCACGCCGTCATCGTTTCGTTCGTTCGTCGGCTCGGCGAGCGCGAACGACAGCTCGCCGGCGTCGAGCTCCTGATAGGCCGCGCCGGCGACGTCGCGAACCTCCTGCGTCGGCTGCGACTGCTCCGCGGCGATCGGAGCGAGCGAGGCGCCGTCGCGTCGTGCCGAGATCCGGCGCGCCATCTGGTGGTGGCCGCCCTGCATGAAGGCGCGCTCGGCCTGAGTGAGGTCACCCATTCGCTCGCACGCGAGGCCGAGGTAGCCCCAGGCCCGCGAGTGGGTCGGGTTGAGCTCGAGGAGCTGCTCGAGATCCCGCCTGGCGAGCTGCGGTTGACCCGTCTTGAGGTAGCAGAGCGCGAGGTTCAGCAGCAGCGCCGGATCGTTCGTGTTCTTTCGGCGGAGCTGCTCGTAGATCTGGATGGCGCGCGGGTAGAGGCCGAGGCGGAAATAGACGACCGCGATGAGGTCCTGCCCCTTCGAGTCGCGCGGCTGGAGATGGAGCGCGCGCTCGAGCTCTTCCTTGGCTTCGTGGACCCGGTTGTCCTGGAGGAGCTCGCTTCCACGGTAGAGGTGGAAGAGGAAATCCTCGTTGGAGGAGTCCGCTGGCTTCTCGGATTCGCGCGTGAGGCCGATCGACGGCGTCAGGCGTCGCGACTCGGTCTCGATGGTGTCGTCGTGCGGGGACGGGAACGGCGGCCCGTAGCTCTGGCGCATCCTTGGGGGGAATCCTATCCGACTCCGGCGGATCGTGGCGACATTCGCCGGACCGTCCAGAGGAGCGAGAGGACGCTCACGGGAACGAGGGCGATGGTGGCCGCGGTTCCACTGAGCATTCCTGCGCTTCCGCCCGCCCAGACGTCGTCCGCGAGGCGGGCGTGAAGGACGCCGCCGGCCAGCAGTGTCCCCACCGTCCACTGGAACGCGGTGTGAGCGGCCCAAGGCTGCCACGCGCCGCCCGAGCCGCTGCCGCCGCCGTCCCGGAGCCAGAGCGCGCCGAAGACGATCCCGAGGAGCAGCGCGACGAAGACCGATCGCGCCGAGGCGTCGCTCCGGCCGAGGGCTGCCCCCGCGGAGGTCACCCCGCACGCGAGCACACGACCGAGCGACGAGACCGAGGTGCCGAGCGCCCGGAGCGTCAGTCCATGGAAGAGGAGCTCGTCACGCCACGCGTGGAGGCCGGCGGTTAGCAGCCCGATCCCGAGGATCGACGCCTCGAGGTGCGTGACCGCATCGAGCGTCACCGCGCGCGTTGCCACGAGCGTGGCGAAGACGAGCCCGGCGACCCCGAGGCCGATCGCGGCACCGGTCGCGGCGCGGCGGGCGATGACGATGCTCGTGGTCGGAACGTTCGGATTGCTCCAGTTGACGCCGAGCCGCGAGCTCCCCCATTCGACGAGCACGGCCTGTCCGACCGCCGCTGCCATCGACTGGGCTTCGAGGAAGATCTCGATCGCGCGACACCCGGCGTAGAGGACCACGCCCCAGGCCGCGACGTCGGGTCGGAGGCCGCCGTCTTCGGCCTCCGACTGGGCCTTCTTCTCCGGGCTGTTCGACGCCTTGCTCATCGCGACAGGAGGAAGCTAGCGCTGATCGAGCGCGTCCCGAAGCTCCTCGCCCTGGGCGAGCAGACCGGGCAGCCCGCCGGTGTGGAGGAAGAGCACGTTCGCATCCGGGGCGATGTCGCCGCGCTCGACGGCGCGCGCGACGCCCCAGAGCGCCTTGCCCGAATACACCGGGTCCAGGACGAGCCCGGTCCTTCGGGCGACTCGTACGAGGAAGCGCTTTTGATCGTCGTCCATCACCCCGTACGCCGGGCCTTTGGCCTGATCGTCGACGACGAGGCGTGCCGAGCCGCCAGGGGTCGAGAGCGCGGCCGAGCCTCTGCTCGCGCCTGGCTCGATCAGCCCGAGCGGCGGGAGCGAGGCGTCGAACCCGCGCGCCTCGGCCGCGATCCGGGAGATGATGGTCTCGAAGTAGGCGCGATCGTCGCAGACCGCGAAGGCCCACGTCTCGCGCGCGACCTGGAAGCGTGCTGCGCCGAGCGCGACGCCCGCGGCGGTCCCGCCCGAGCCACACGCGTGGGCGACGACGTCGAAGCTCGCCGGTGTGCCGGCAGCGCTCGTCAGTCCCTCACACAGCCCGAGATCGAGCTGCCGTCGGACCTCGCGCATCGCCTCGACGTAGCCGAGCGAGCCCAGGCCGTTCGAGCCGCCCTCGGGGACGACGTACGCCGGCGCACCCTCGGCTTCGAGCTCGTACCGCGCGTGCTCCATGATTGCTCCGCGCTCGCGGTACTCTGCCGGAGAGATGAAGCAGATCTCGGCGCCGGCGAGGCGGTCGAGGAGCACGTTGCCCGTGAGCGTGACGTCGCGAGCGGCGATCGTCGGATCGGGGACACGGAGGTAGAGGACGGCGCGGAGTCCGAGACGCGCGCACGCGAGCGCGGTCGCGCGAGCGTGGTTCGACTGGAGCCCGCCGCACGTGATCACGACCTCGGCCCCGCGGTCGAGCGCGTCGGCGAGGAGGAACTCGAGCTTGCGGATCTTGTTGCCCGCTTCGGCTCCCCCGGTCGCGTCGTCGCGCTTGATCCACACCTTCGCGCCGACGATCTCGTCGAGCGCGGGGCGGCGCTCGATCGGGGTCGGGCCGTGGACGAGGAATAGGCGCCTGCGGGACGCTTCCATCGCGCTAGCCCAGCGTGAAGAGCTTCGCGCTGCCCTCGACGGTCGCGCCTTCGGAGACGTGGACCTCGACGACCTTGCACGCGGCCTTCGCCTTGACCTCGTTCTCCATCTTCATGGCCTCGATGACGCAGAGCGTGGTGCCCGCCTCGACGTCGGCTCCCGCCTGGACGAGGACGCGAACGACGCGTCCGGGCATCGGCGCCTTGACGACCTTGTCGCCGCCGCCGGCGCCAGCCTTGCGTGCCGCCGCGGCCGCGCGCTGACGCTCGCTCTCGACGCGAACGTACGAGCGGTGCCCGCTCGCGATCGCCCCGATCTCCGGCGGCTGGCCTTCGACCGTGAGATCGACCACGCGCCCTTCGACGCGAATCGACGCAGTGCCGTCGAGCCATACGACGTCGACCGGCACGACCTTGCCCCCGAGCGTGACTTCGAGCTGACCCGTGGGCAGCTCGGTCACTTCGACGACGGTTGGGTCCTGCGTGGCCGCGGGATCGAGCGACACGTAGTAGCGCATGCGGACGATCTATCGCCCCAGGCCGGCCGGAAGGTCAACGACCTTCTCGTGCCACGAGCACGCGCTCCGGCTGAGGTCCTTCGCGGGTGGTCGGGGCGCGAGCCGCAGCGGGCGCGTGCGGCGCGTGCGGCCCCTCAGCTCTTGCGTGACGAAGGTGCGTCCGGTGGGACCTCGAAGACGACGTCGAAGGAGCGGTCTTCGCTGTCCTTGAACGCGACGTGGCCGGTGCGTCCGACGTCGAGCCCGAACACGAGCGTCTCCCGGGCCGCGGTCGCGTCGAGCCCGATCTCGACGAGCGTTCGCCTCAGGCAGTTCGGCCCGCCAGGGAAGGCGGCGTCCAGCCAGCCGATCGCCCGGCGGAGTCGGGCGCGGCCGATCGGTCCGCGCGCCTTCTCTCGACGACCCCGCTCGCGCATCGCTCGGACGGCGCGCTCGGGGGCGTTGGCGAGGCGCAGCCGCTCGGCCTCGCGGACGAGGGCGATCGCCCGCACCAGCTCGCGTCCGAACGGAGCGGCGACCTCGCCCGAACGCACCTCGCTCCGCTCGAGGATCACCCAGGCGCCGCGGCGAGCGATGAACGCGAGGCCGGCGTGCGCCGCCTCCTCGATGATGGGCTCCTCGTCGAAGAACGCGTGGGCGAAGCGTCCTTCGAACCGGTCCCCCGGCTCGGCTACGGCGAGGCCGAGAGCGCGCGCGGCACGGCGCGGGAGATCGATCGCGAGCCTCCCGCGGTACGTGCCTTCGGAGACGGTCGGCGCATGGACCTCGATGCGCGGCGCGATCGCGGACGCGGCCTCGAGCAGGCGGACGCGCGCGCCTCCTGTCGGTGTCTCCGCGTAGACGCGAGGCTCGATACGAACGACGTTCGCCTGCGGCAGAGCCGGGCCGAAGAGCGGCGCGCCTCCTCCACGCGTGACGATCGCGACGTCGGCGCCGGTGCCGACGACGAGCGAGGCGAGCGCTGCGTCCACTCGAGCGGCCGTATGGCGGCGCCCGAGCTCCGAGAGGAGCCGCCGCCTCACTCGAAGAAGGGGCACAGCTCGCGCTCGAGGCAGCGATGCGAGGAGGGATGGCTGAAGTAGTAGAGGTCCTTGCCCTGCGTCGCGAGGAAGCGCACGAGCAGGTTCGAGTAGTAGACGACGTCGTCGAACTTCTTGCACGGGTTGCCGGTGACGAAGACGTGCTCTCCGTCGGGGCGGGTCCACGCGTTGACGATGCCGCAGAGCGGCTGCGATCCGGTCCAGCCCACGGCGTCGGGCGCGAACGGGACGCCGACCGTCCGCGGCTGCCACGCGCGGTCGAGCGAGAACGTGTCGTTGGCGCGGATGTCGATCAACCGCGCGAGCCGGAGCGGGATCGGCGGGCGCGGCGCGTCCCACGGGTTGTCTCCCTCGGAGAGCCAATCGACGTCGTAGACGGCCTGAGCGCATGCGCTGGAGGGCGGCGGGCTCGTGCACGCGGCGCTCGACACGTAGTTCGGCGCGCAGGTCGCGCCCGCGCGGGTGCGCTCGAGCCGCGCGATCCCCTCGATGACGTGAGCGTCGACGAGGACCTCGTTCGGCGTCTTGCCGCCGAGCTGATCCCAGAGCGCCCGCGGCGTCGCGTATTCGGCCCAGTCCGGGTGGGTCTCGGCGAACGACGGGGGCAGGAATGGGACGGCGCCGGCGGCGCGAGCGAACGCGTACCCGGACCCCACGGGCACCATCGGATCCCCGGCGGTGTTGAGCTCGATGATCGCGCGCGGTGGCAACGGCTTGCCATCGGGCCCCGGCGCGGTGCGAAGGCCGTAGTACGGCGCGAAGTTGATCGGGTCGCTCGGATCGACCGCCGCTTGCGTGAGGTTCAGGAGGCGTCGCATCTCGGGCGACTGCCGGTAGAGGCCGAGGCCTTCCTGGACCGCGACGAGCGGCGAGCCGACGGGATAGAAGCGGTCGCGGAACTGCTGGCAGCCCGGCGTCGGATCGAGGTCGGTCGCGGCGTAGGCCGCCTCGCAGGTCTTCTTCTCGTCGTCGACGGGGCTGATCCCGATCGATGCCTGCTCGAACGTCTTGATCCGGCGTCCGACGGGAGCGCCTTCGAGCACGTCGCAGCCCTTGTACGAGCGCACGGCGTCGGGCGCGTCGTAGACCTGCACGTCGAGGCGATCGCCGACGTTCGCCGGGATCGGGATCCGGAAGCGACCGTCCTCTCCCGTGCGCGCACAGCGCCGCTCCAGGTTGCGCACGTTCGTGAGCACCACCGTCTTGCCCCGATCGAGCTCGGCGGGCGTGAGGCATGCGACCTCGATCTCGCGCGACGTGGTCAGGTCGTTGACGACGAGACGGATCGAGCGCTGATCACCGGTGCAACGCGTCTGTTCGCGATCGTCCTTCTTGGGAAGCGCGCTGGCGGGCACTCCGACGACCAGCGGGCTCAGGACCTGTTGGAGGACCGAGTCCGGGACCAGCGCCGAGCGCGTGGCGACGTCCATCAGACCGCCGCCGCCGGAGATGGGCGCCGCCGCGACGACGTTGGGATCGAGCGCGCCGTGCACCATCGCGAGGATCCCGCCGAAGGAGTTGCCAGACGTCGTGATCGCGACGTTCGGTCCGCCGACGTCGGGCACGCCGTCACCATCGAAGTCGCCTGCGAGATCGAGGATGCCGTCGCCGTTGTAGTCCTGCGTCGAGCGCCGCATGCCGTCCCAGGCTCGAAGGACGCGTGTGGCCTGCATCTCGTCGATGACGGCCTGGCGGATGTTGTCGCGTGAATGGAAGATGTGCGCCGACCAGAGGAGCCCGCCCGAGTCGGGGGTCCCGTCGCCGTTGAGATCGGTGTGGCGACCGCTGCCGAGCGCCCTGACCCACGGCGAGAGGCAGCTGCCGCGGAAGACGATGTTCGCGACCGCCTCGAGGCCGGGACCGAGGTAGAGGCCGTGGCCGGGCATGTTGATGCCCATCATCGCGAGTCCCTGCTTCGCGAAGTAGCCCGCGCGCACGATGATCTCGTCGGCGTGGAGCGTGGTTCCGTGTGCCCAGACGGTGACGGGGAAGGGCGCCTTTGCCGTCGCGGTCGCCTTCGGCACGCTCAGCCAGAACTGCACCGTGTCGCGCCCGACACGCCCGGTACCGTTCCGGAAGTCGAGCTCGAACTTCCCGTTCGGATCTTCCTTCTTCGGATCGCCGAGGAAGTAGGGCGACTCGAAGGTCCCGATCACGAAGTGGTCGACGCTGTCGAGGCTCTGGAGGAGGCGCTCGAGCTCCTGACCGGACAGTCCGAGGGCGCGCTCGAGGAGCTGGCCCATCGCCTCCTTCGTCTCGGCGACCTTCACGACGAACGGCGTCTTCTTCCGCGTCGCGCACGTGGGCGTCGTGTCGATCGCGCCGGGCGGCTCGTCGACCTCGTCGAGCGCGGTGCCGACCGCCCGGAGCGCGCGGGCGTCCGGTGGGAACTCCGTCGCGAGGCGTGCGAACGGCCCCGTACCGTGGAGGCCGTCGCGGAGGATCCGCATGTCCTCGTGGACGGGCTGGGTCGTGAAGGTCCACATGAACGCGACGCGCTCGAGGCCCGTCCCGGCGACGTCGCCGAACCACGCGCCCTTGCTCGCGTCACCGAGGATCTCGCGGACACGCGCGGCGCCGCGCGTCTGCTGGGCGTGGTGGATGTACTCGAACGGCGAACGCACCGGCGCGCCGTCGGGGCCGCGGAGTCGATCGGTCAGCACGACTGCGTACTCGCGCTTCTCCTCGAGCGGCACGATGGGCCGGAGGAGGAGCGTATCGCTCTGTCGCTCGTACCAGTCGATGACCTCCTCGATGCGAGCGTTCCTTCCGTTCACGGGGACGAGGACGTTCGGATGGTCGACCACTCCGTCGAAGTCCGTGTCGAGCTCGGGCCGGTAGGCGCTCTGGGGGATCCCGAAGCCTTCCTCGACGGTCTCGAAGAGGAGCGAATCCTCGGTCGCGCGCGGATCGTTCACCCAGTACTTGTCGCGGTCGACGAGCGCCTGCGGGAAGTTGCCCTTGCCGATGTCGAGCGGCACCGGGATGCCCGTCGTGAGATCGATCACGTAGAACGGATCGTCGGCCGGATCGTAGCCGCGCGTGCGTGCCGCGATGTCCTCGAGATCGAGCGCCGCCTCGATCTCCGGGGTGCCGGCGCTCCTCGTGAAGGCGACCGTGACCGGCGCGAACGTGCCCCAGCCCTCGATGCTGTCGAACCCCTGACGCGCGATCGATTCGAAGCTCGTCGGCGCGACGAGGCTCACGTTGAGCCGGCGGCCCGTGCGGCTCGTGGGGTCGGCGAACGTCGCGATGTCGTTCGGCTGCGGGATCTCCGGCAGCGGGCGGCGGACCGTATCGAACACGACGAGCGGTCCGGTCCCCGCCGGCGTGCGCCGAGTGCCCTCGGGCGCCGTGTCGACGGTGCAGGCGGTGAGAGCCGCCGTGACTGCGAGCGCGAACGTGGTTGCCTTGGCGAGCCAGCCGGGCGTCATCGTGTCCGGATCTAGCACGGGATGATGTGCCGTGTTGTGCGGCGTGGCACGGTCGCGAGGTGGAGGGACCTCGTGAATCTGGGCGTTTGCGCGCGGTGCGCTCCTTGCTCGTCGCCTGTCCGATGACCCTCTCACGAGAAAGACGAAGCGTGGGAGCTGCATGCGCGCATTCTCTTGCGTACCGTGGGAGCGATGGGCCGCTCTCGCGGGATATGGGGAAGCGTGCTCGCCGTGGTGGTGGCGAGCGCGTGGACGAGCGACGCGGAGGCGGGGCCGAAGCAGCGACGTGACTATTTCCTCGACCCGCCGCAGAAGGGGCTCTGGGCGCACGGCGACGTCCTCACGCTCGGGGCGCAGGCGTCGCTCGAATCGCGGACGCCGATCGAGGACGAGACGTTCGGAACGCTCGCGGTGCGCGCCAGCGGCCTCGCGAGCATCGGGTTCTCCGAGGCAGCCGCGCACGTGGACGTGCGCTACCTCTTCGTCACCTTCGGCGCCTCGGCGGGCTATCGCAACGTGTGGCGGACCTACCAGGGAGTCCCCGGGACGGAGGTGTCGCGCTCGCTGCGCCTCGACGCCGACAGCACATCGAGCTTCGAGACCAACGCGTGGGGATGGGGCGAGGGCCGGGCGCGCCTGGCGGTCCCGCTCGAGACGTTCTCGTTCGTCACCAATCACGCCGTTCGCTGGGAGGACTCTCCGCGGAACACGTACGACTGGTTCCACACCAACGTGCACGACGGCGGTGTCCTCTATCGCGCCGACGCGGTGCTTTTCGTGCGGAGCGCGACGCTCGGCGCGATCGGCCCGTATGCGCGCTACATGGACATGCCGCGGAACGACGGGCGCAGGCGCGAGCTCTCCGCCGGCTTCATCTACGGGGTGCGGCTCGGGCTGAAGAAGCGTGATGACCTCCTCAGCGTCTTCGTGCTCGCGCGGCCCGGCGACGACGAGTTCGGCTTTCACACCCTCCGGCTGCCGTTGTGGACGATGGTCGTGTACCGAGCGAGCTTCCGCCTGCTCGACTACTGACCGTCGACGGGTTCGTTCAGCGCATGAAATCGCAGGTGCCGTCGACGAGGCAGCCGTGCGTCTTGGGGTGGCTCAGGTAGTAGACGTCCCGTCCACCGGACGCGAAGAACCGCGCCATGAGCGCGTTGCCGTAGGCCGCGAAGTCCCACGCACGGCACGCGTCGCCGGTGCTCCAGGTGTGCTGGCCTTTCGGAACGATGTAGTGGTTGAAGAGGCCGACGACTCGTTCGGACGCCGTCCAGCTCGACTCGTCCGGTCCGAACGGGACGCCGCGGAGCCGAGGCTCCCACGCCGCGGCGAGCGACGTCGAGTCGGCGACGCGCACGTTTGCGACGCGGCCCAGACGGAGCGGGACGTCGGGGTGAGGCTGATCGTAGGGCAGGCGGCCTTCGCTCACCCAGTCGGCGTCATAGAGCGCGGTCATGCACTCGTACGGCTCGATCGTGACGGAGCGCGTGCACAGCTCGGCGTTCTCGGTGGAGTAGTTCGCCTTGCAGGCGGGACCGGCGCTGGTCCGGCCGAGGCGCGGGATCCCCTCTACGACGCCGTTGTCGACGAGGAACTTCATCGGCGTTCGCTGGCCGAGGCGATCGTAGAGCTCGCGCGGCGTCGCGTAGTCGGCCCACGCCGGGAAGCGCTCGGCCGCGCTCGGTGGCAAGAAGGGCAGCGCGCCGGCCGCCCGCGCGAACGCGTAGTGCGAGGAGACCTGGACGAAATTGTCGCCCACCGTGTTGATCGCGAGGAGCGCGTGCGGCGCTACACGCTGGCCGTTCTCGTCGAAGAGCGGCTTCAGCATGTAGTACGGCGCGAACGCGATCGGATCGCCGGGATCGAGCGCGGCCTGCGCGAGGTCCCGGAAGCGGCGCATCGCCGGTGTCTGCCTTTGGATGCCGAGGCCCTCGTTCGGCGCGACGAGCGGTGTGCCCACCGGGAAGAAGCGATCGCGGAACTGCTGGCAGCCCTCGGCGACTTCGCACTTGTCGCGATCGGAGTCCGCGACGGGTAAGACCGCGATCGCAGCTTGTTCGAAGTCGCGGATGCGCCGCCCGACCGGCGCGCCGTCCTCGACCTTGCAGCCGTCGTACGAGGCGACGACGTCGGGCGCGGTGTAGATCTGGACGTCGAGCTTGTCGCCCGTGCTCGTCGGGAGCGCGATGCGGAAGCGCCCGTCTTTGTCGGTCCGCGCGCAGCGCACCTCGCTCGACGTGACGTTGGTCACCACCACCGTCATGCCGGCGGACAGCTCCTGCGCGTCGAGGCACGCGAGCTCGAGCTCCTGGTTGCGTACGCCCTCGTTGACCTGGAGGCGCACCGTCCGCTGGCCGGCGGTGCAGCGCGAGCCGATGCTCTCGATCCGCTCGCCGTCCGGGCGCGCCGGCCGCTCGCTCGCCGGAACCGAGAACACCACCGGGCCCATGAGCTGCGCGGTGACCGACTCGACGACGCCGTACGAGCGGAACGCGACGTCCATTGCCAGGCCGCCGCCGCCCGACATCGGTGCGGACGCGATCATGTGCGGCTCGATCCCGCCCTGGATGTCGCTCATGATCCCGCCGAGCGACTCCCCGGTCGCGAAGTAGGAGACGTTCGGGCCACCGACGTCGGGGACGCCGTCGCCGTCGAAGTCTCCGGCGATCTCCGGCTTGCCGTCGCTGGTGAAGTCCTGCGTTCCCATGCGCCCATCGAAGGAGCGCAGGATCCGGACGAGGTTCATCCCGTCGAGGATCCCCTGCCGGACGTTGTCGCGGGTGTGGAAGATGTGTGACGTCCACCAGAACCAGCCGCTGTCGCCGACGCCGTCGCCGTTGAGATCGTGCGCGCGCCCGCCGAGGACGCCGTCGAAGAACGGCACGACGCAGTTCGGTCCGAGCAGCGCCCGGGCGATCCGCTGATCGCCTTCTCCGAGCACGAGGCCGTGGCCGGGGTTGTTGTAGCCGATGAGCGCGATCCCCTGGCGTGCGAAGTCGCCGCCATAGAGCAGCGCTTCGTCCGCGTGACCGGTGACGCCGTGCCCGAAGAACGCGACGGGGAACGGTTGCTTCTGCTCGCCTTTCGCCTTCGGCACGACGAGGACCCACTGCACGTCGTCGGTCCGGACCTCGCCCTCGCCGGTACGGAAGCTCACGTTGAAGCGGGCGTCCGGATCGCGCGAGGCCGGATCGCCCATGAGGTAGGGCGACTTGAACGAGCCGATGACGACGTGGTCGATGTACTGGAGCGAGTCCATCGCCGCCGTGAGGCCGCCTTTGTCGAGGCCGAACACCTGCTCGAAGATCAGGCGGAACGATCCCCGGAGGTCCTCGTCGTTCAGCTTTAGGATGAACGGCGTCTTCGCTCGCTGGACGCACGCCGGGCTCGACGTCTCCCAGCCGGCGGGCTGCCCATCGCTCGCGGGCCCGTTGCCGGCGACGCGCGAGACGGTGAGGTCGGGCGGGTATTCGTGCTTCCAGCGCGCGAACGGCCCCTTGCCGTAGAGGCCATCACGTAGGAGGCGCAGGTCCTCGTGCGTGGGCTGCGTGGTGAACGTCCAGGCGAATGCCACGCGATCGAGGCCGGTCCCGGCGACGTCGCCGTAGTAGCTCGCCAGGCTCTTGTCGGTGAGCCACTCCTTCAGACGCGTGATGCCGGCGCGCTGTGAAGGGTGGTGGATCGCCTCGAAGGGCGAGCGTACCGGCTGCCCGCTCGGGCCCCTCAGCCGATCGGTGAGGACGACGGCGTACTCCGTCTTCTCGTCGAGCGGGACGATCGGCCGGAGGATCAGCGTGTCGGTCTCGCGCTCGTACCACGTGATGATGTCATCGACGCCGGGGATCGAGGAAGGCGTGCTCCTCCGCCGGGGCCGCGTGTTCGGATGATCGAGGACGCCGTCGAAGTCACGATCGAGCTCGGGGCGGTACGCGCTCTGCGGGAGGCCGGCGCCCTCCTCGACGGTCTCGAAGATCAGGTTCGACTCGCTCGCCTTCGGATCGTTCGGGCCATAGCGAAACGGATCGCGGAGGACCACGGGGTAGTAGCCGCTCCCGACGTCGACGAGGACGGGGATGCCGGTCGTGAGGTTGACGACGTAGAACGGATCGTTCGACGGGTCGTGCTCGTCGCCTTCCATTCGATCGGCGACCGCGTCGATGTCGATCGCGGGCTCGCGTGGATCGGCGCCGGCGGCGCGCTCGAACGCGACGGTGATGGGGGAGGAGACACCCCAGCCTTCCATCGACGCGAAGTCCTCCCGGGCGCGCCGCTCCATGTGGGTCGGCGCGATCAGGCTCACGTTCACGCGGACGCCCGTGCGGCTCGTCGGATCGGCGAACGTCGCGACGTCGTTCGGGAGCGGCACCTCGGGCAGAGGGCGGCGCGAGGTGTCGAACTTCACCTGAGGGCCGGTTCCGGGCGGCGTGCGCCGGAGACCGTCGGGTGCGGTGTCGACCTCGCATGCAACGACGAGCCCGAGCCCGAGACCGAGGAGGAGGAAGGGGAGGACGGGCCGCATCCGGGACCTCCGTAGCTATATCCCGTGACGAAGCCCCACGCTTCAGCGAACGGTTCGCTCGCCGATCACGTCGCGACGCCGTCGCGACGGGGATCAGAACAGGAGACCGACGCGGCCCATGGCGAGCCACTGCGTGTTCATCCGCACGCCGTTTGCGTCCTCGAGCGCGCCGCCAGGGAAGAGCACGCCTGCCTGGGCGCCGACTTGCGCCTTGAGGCCGTACTGGAGGGGGATGCGTCCCTCGACGCCGGCGTCGAGCTCGACGCCGAGGTCCTTCTTTCTCGGGCTGCCGCCGCGATAGTTCACGTACGAGCCGCCGGTCGTGAGGCGGTAGGGATCGACGACGTCGCTCGTCGACTGTGCGATGACCATGCCGCCCTTCAGGTCGAGCCAGTGGCGCGGGCGGTAGATCGCGGTCGGGTTGATGTACTGCGCGCCGAAGACGCCGCCGTTGGACGGCAAGAGATCGACGCCGGGCGTGGGGCGCGTCGCGTTCGAGAGGAGCGGGTCGGTCGCCGCGGTGGCCGCGCGCGCGGTCTGGAAGCGGAGCACCTCGTCGAAGAGGAGGAGACCCACGCGGTGGTTCGGATCGAACACGAAGCGGCGCTGCGTTCCGTCGTACGGATCGGCGTCGCCCGACGCGTAGCCCACCTCGAGCTGGGCGACGATGTCGCCGTAAGGCACGCCCTTGTCGGACGCCGTGCCGAGGTAGCTCGCGCTCGTGCGTCGTGCGCTCGCCGTATCGCCGTTGCCCCACGTGCCGGACGACCACGCGCGGTGGACGACGCCGATCTTCGCGGCGCCGCCGTAGGATCGGACATCCGTCTTGCCGCCGGAGAGCGCCTGGTCCGCGGTGCGGATGAAGTTGGTCGAGCCGAGGATGTACGCCGCCTCGGCCTCGGCGAAGACGAACGCGTCGGAGTCCCCCGGGATGGGCCGCGCGATCTTTCCGTGGAGGTCGATCGCGATGGCGTCGAGCTCGTCGGTGTAGCCGAAGAGCGGCGAGCCGCTCGTCTTGTCGTTCTTCTGATGCCGGAAGGTGGAGAACACGCCGAGCTGGTCCGGGCCCTTCTCCCAGAAGGCCGCGAGGACGCCCTGGAACGCTTGCTGGCCGCGCGAGAGGCGCGCGTTCTGATCGCGGAAGACGAGGTCGCCGGCGATCGCGAGGTAGAAGTCGCTGTCCTTGCCGCCGGGCTTCGTGGCGAAGAGGATGCGCTCGCTGATGGAGCCGTAGCGGTAGTCGCCGAAGAGCGTCGGGTGATCGCCGTCGTTGGCGAGGATGCCCATGCCCCAGTGGTTCGGCTGCTGACCGACGCGGACGACGCCGAAGGGGAGCCGCCACTGTGCGTAGAGCCATCGCGGCTGGACGTTGCTGAAGCCGTTGTACGCGTCGCGGGGCGTCTGGTCGGCGTGCGTATCGCGCGCCTTGTCGCCGGCGAGGAGGCCCGTGACGAGATCGATCTGGCCGATGAGCTCGAGCGTATCGAGCATCTGGAGTCGCGGCGTGAGGCGGAGCCAGTGGCTCAAGAACTGGTTCTGCCCGAGCGACTGCTCGACGAGGCCTGGCCGTCGATCGATCGCGCTCGCGGTCGCGACGAGCGGGAAGCTTCGCTGCACCTGGTAACGGACCTGGTACTCGCCATGGACGAAGAACCGGTAGGCCTCGGGATCCGGCGGCGGCACTTCGGGCCGACCCGTGTCGAGGATCAGGCGCGGGAAGTCCTTCGGGACTGCGGCCTCGGCCGCATCGACGTCGGCGGCGCGGACACCGCTAGTCCATGCGCTCGTCAACAGAACCAGCGCACCAGCGAGCACCCGTCTCATGAGCGGCGGCAGCATAGTCGCGTTTGAGCGGCCTCGTCTCAGCCGAAGGCACATCCGCCGCACGCGGCCTTGCATCGCGGTCCTCGCGTCCCCCGCTGGATCGATCGCCTCCCACATGAGGATCCAATGCCTCACCTTGCAGGAGCTGCCGCGACCACATTTCAATAACTTGGCGCAAGGATGAGCGCGGTATGGCTCATGCTACATGTGGGAGTCAGTCGGCAAGCAGCAGTGCCAGAGCCCGTTCGAGCCTGAACGAGCGACGCCCGATTCAAGAGGAATCGCGCATCGACTCTTCCGCCCGTTCGATGCTCGCAGCGCCGTCGTGAGCCGTCGACCGCAGCCAACGTTCCCCTCCTCAGCAGCATTCGCGCTTCGAGCGCCAAGCCCGAAGCACACCGGCCGCTCCGTCTCTGGAGCCGCTCGATGACGATTGACGTCATCGAGCGACTCCTCGACGGGCGGCCGGAGTCGTTTCCATCATCGCCTTCGCCGAGGACGACGCGCCTCCAACGAATCGTCGTCGTCCTGGATCGGCGACGCATCACCGAGTTGTAACGGCGCCGTGGAAGGGGTACGGACGGCGCATGTCAGCTCCGGTCTTCATCGGTCGACCCCTTACACTGCTCGAGCTCGAGGACGTCGCGGTTCGAGGTCGTCCGGTCGCCTTCGCCGAAGAGGCACGAGCGAAGGTCGTTCGTTCGCGCGCCGCCATCGATGCCATCACCAAGGCGGGCGACGCCGCGCCGAACGTCTACGGAGTCAACACCGGCTTCGGCGCGCTCAGCGAGACGCGCATCTCGGCGAACGACGTCCGTGAGCTGCAGCAGAACCTCGTTCGCTCGCACGCGACCGGCGTGGGTCCCGATCTGTCCACGCCCGAGGTCCGCGGGATCATGCTCCTTCGCGCGCAGGTCCTCGCGCTCGGTCACTCCGGGGTGCGCGAGGAGCTCGTCGACGTGCTCGTCGCGATGCTCAACGCGAAGGTCCACCCGCGGATCCCGTCTCAGGGATCGGTCGGCGCGTCCGGCGATCTCGGGCCGCTCGCGCATCTCGCCCTCGCGATGATCGGGGAAGGGGAGGCGCGCCTCGAGTCAGGCCCCACACGCCCGAGCGCGGAGGTGCTCCGCGAGGCGGGGGTGAAGCCCGTCGTCCTCGAGGCCAAAGAGGGGCTCGCGCTCATCAACGGCACCCAGTACATGGCCTCGCTCGGCACGCTCGCGCTTCTCGAAGCCGAGCGCCTCGCCGTCGCCGCCGACATCGCCGGGGCGATGAGCCTCGAGGCGCTCAAGGGAACGAGCCGTCCGTTCGACGAGCGTCTCCACGAGGCTCGCCCGCATCCCGGACAGAAGACGGTCTCCAAGAACCTGCGCGCGCTCCTCGCCGAGAGCGAGATCGCCGAGAGTCACAAGGACTGCGGCAAGGTGCAGGACGCCTATTCGCTCCGCTGCATGCCGCAGGTCCACGGCGCGACGCGCGATGCGCTCAGCTGGGTGCGCTCCGTCCTCGAGCGCGAGGTCAACAGCGTCACCGACAACCCGAGCGTCTTCGTCGACCGCGGCGAGACGGAGATCCTGAGCGGCGGCAACTTCCACGGGCAGCCGCTCGCGCTTGCGCTCGACCTCGCGGCGATGGCCGCCGCCGAGCTCGCCAACATCAGCGAGCGACGCGTCGAGCAGCTCGTGAACCCCGCGCTCTCCACCGGGCTCACGCCGTTCCTCGCGCCGGGGGGACCGAAGAGCGGCCTCCACTCGGGCTTCATGATCGCCCAGGTCACGAGCGCCTCGCTCGTCAGCGAGAACAAGGTGCTCGCGCATCCGGCGAGCGTCGACTCGATCCCGTCTTCGGCCGGGAAGGAGGACCACGTCTCGATGGGCAGCGTGAGCGCGAAGAAGCTCCGCGACGTCGTCCGCAACGTGCGCTCGTGCCTCGCGATCGAGGTCATGACCGCCGCCGCGGGGCTCGACCAGCGCAAGCCGCTCCGCCCGAGCCGGGGCGTCGAGGCCGCGCTCGCCAAGGTGCGCGAGCGCGTCGCGCCGATGACCGGCGATCGTCCGCTCTACAAGGACATCGAGGCGGTCACCGCGCTCGTCGCGGAGAGCGAGCTCACGCGGGCGGTCGAGCGCGCCGTCGGCTCCCTCGCCTGAAGGAGCCTGAACCCTCACCTAAAGCACCAGTCAGTTTGCTCCCGTCGGATCGAAGCCGATTTCCGTCGCATCGCTTCGTCCCTCCTCCTCCGGATACTTCAGTATCTGTCGTCCTCGCTCCTCGCGCTGCGACCGTGCGCGTGGCCGCCGCGCCCCAAGCGATCAATCCGACGACGAGAGGGGCGGTCGGCGAGCCCGCCGGCGGACAGGCCGTGAGGGGCGCCGGATACATCCTGTATACGAGCGAGTCCCTGGCCGGGCTCGTCACGGCGACGTAGGCCGAGGTCCCGCCGTAGGGGATGCCGTCCGGGAAACCGGCTCGATCGACGGGGGTGGCCCCCGCGGCGCCGTCGGTGCTGCCGCCGTCGACACCGCCGTCGTCTCCCCCCGTCGCGTCCTGGGGACCGATGGGGTCGAGGCTCCCGCACGCGGCCGCGAACGCGAGCACCAGGACGACGACGGGGCGCGAAAGAACAATCTTCATGAGCATGCCCTCAGCAGTTTTCCCTGACGGACAAGAGGTGGCCGCGAGTCGATGCCACGGCTCACGTCAGAAGGCGATTCGGAGCCCACCGCTGCTGAACACGTAGGGCACGCCCCAGCGGGCGACCGATCTTCCGTCGAACCGAATCTCGATGTCGGGGACCGATACACCGAGCCCACCGGCGAGCTCGAACGCCAAGTGAGGCTGGACGAAGTACGCCGCCGACGCGGTCAGCGTCGGAGTGAAGCGCGTCTCGCCGTCGCGTCGCGCGCGGAACAGAGGATTCGCGAAGCCCGTCGCGCGCGTGTACGTGAGCAAGGCGGCCAAGCCGACGGAGCCGGTCAGCGAGGGCCGCGGGACGCGCAGCTCCATATCGACCACCGGGCCGCAAGCGATGGTCGAGATCTCCACGTCGACGTCCTTCTCGTTTCCACGGATCGTCGCCGCGACGAGCGGTGCGACGATCATCGCGCCGCCGCCGAACACACCGGAGACGCGGGTGCGCACGGAGACACGCGCCCCGAGCCCCACCGCGCCGGCGTCGAGGGTCGGGCCGAGGCCACCCGTGAACGCGAGGCGCGACCGAATGGGCTCGGTGTTCGGCGGCGCCGGCACGTCCGCCGACCTCGGCGCCGTCGACGGTGCAGGCCTGGCGTCGTCGCTCGATACGGTCGGCTGCGATGGCGCGCTCGCGGCGGACGGTGCGTGTGCGATCACCCGAGCGCGCACGTGCTCTGCCACCTTCACCGCGTCGACGACCTCGTCCTTGCCTTCGAGCATCAGGACCTTCGTGAGCGCTCCGTGGTCCCAGATCTCGGTTCGGCGTCGCGTGACGACACGCACCTTCGTTCGGCTCTCCTCCGGCGCATCGTCCGTTGTCACGTCGACGCACGCCACGCTCGACGCGAGCTCGCCCAGGACGCGATTCGAGAACGAGCTCCCGTCGCCGACCATCACGACCGCGCATGTGCCGACGGCGCCGAGAACGACCGCGTGGATCATTTCGCCAGCAAGTCCCGCGCGACGTCGATGGACGCACCGTTGGGGAACCTGTCGACGTAGAAGCGTGCGCGCGAACGCGCGAGCGCGACGTCGCCGCTCGCGCGGGCGAGCTCCACGAGCCGTCCCCAGGACTCCTCGGCGAACGAGCCGTTGGGCGCGAGGCGCGTGTACTCGAGGAAGCGGCTCGGCTTCGGCGCCGCGGCGATCGTCGGCGAGCATGCGCGCGAGGAGGAACGTCGCCGTCGCTGCGTGCGAGCTGTCGGAGAATCGAGCGCGGACGGCACGGTAGGCGCGTTCGGCGGTGTCGAAGCGCCCGGCGTGGCGCGAGGTCTCCGCCAGGCCCATCGTCTCCTCTGCGGTTCCTGAAGTGATCACGTCTTCAGTCGATGCCGGCGCCGCCCGCCGCTCGGGGGTCGGCGGAGCGACGGCCGCGGGCAGCTCCGCCGAGTGACCGCGGTGCGCCGCGACGCTCGCGGCCGCAGCTGCAGTGCTCGGTGGCGAGGCGCTCGCTCGATCTCCGTTCGCGTCGGGGACGGCGCCTCCCTCGGCATCGCCGCCGTCACCGGGCAGCTCATCTCGCTGACGTCGCCCGCTCCGAGCTCGCGCGCGCCGTCCAGGCAACCGCCGCTGACGAGCACGCGTCCTTCCTGCATCGTCACGCGAAGTCTTTGCGTCGTAGGCTCCCATTCGGTGTCGAAGCGGGTCCCCTTCACCTGCACACGGTACGGTCCTGCGGCGATCGTCCAGCGATTTCCGGCGCGAGGCACGACGTGCGTGCGGATGCGGCCACGCTCCAGCACGACCTCCGCGCCGGACTTCGTGGTCGAGGCCACGCGCATGGTCGAAGCTGCGTGGATGTCGATCTCGCTGCCGTCCGAGAAGTGCAGCGGGACCGACCCCGTCGACGGGACGATGGGCGCACCGATCTCGCCGGCTCCGTCCCCGACGGTGAAGGAGAGAACGGCCCGCTCGGGTGAGCGGGGCCCGCGCGGGAAGAACAGGACGCCGATCGCGACTGCGAGCGCCGCGCCGGCCCCGCCCCACATCCGACGCGTGCGAGCTCGTTCGGCCAAGAGGCGCGAGGCGCGAAAGGCAGCGACTCGCTCGTCGAGCGGCGCGCGGGACCGATCGCGATCGGCGAGAGCGCGGTCCAGCTCGACGCGCACCGCAGAGGTGATCTTCTCGACGTCCTCGCGCATGCTCAGGTCGCCTTTGCCCACTTGGGGCTCCGAGCGAGCCAGGTTTCGAGGTCGGGGACGCCTTCGGCGTGCGCCTTGAAGAGGCGCTCCGCGACCGCGAGTCGGCGCTTCGTGGTCGCGAGCGAGATCCCGCACGCGTTGGCCACCTCCGTGAGCTCCAGCCCTTCGACGTGGCACAGCAAGAATGCGATCCGCTCGTCTGGCTCGAGCCGATCGACGAGCTGGTAGAATGCGTCGATCGCCGTGGCCGGAACGTCGCGTGACGGCTCATGGCCTGACACGAAGCGTCTCGTGACGCGCCGAGACGAGCTCGTCGATTGCTCTCACCGCCCGCATCCGGCCGCCGATCAGCGATCGGGCGCCCGCTCCTCAAGCGAACAGGAAACGCGAGGGCGGCGGCGCGGTGAAGCGCGATGCCGCGGCGGCTCCGCGCCCGCTTTGCCGCGTGGTCCGCGCGATCAGCGGGTAGCTGCCGGGAAGGGCAGGCCCCCGTGTCGTGCGCGCCGCACGCGCTCGCGTGTTCCGCACGAGGCTCATGGGCTCCATTGCTCTGCAACCCGCCGCGCCGACGGGCCAGCCCGCATGCGGGCGCTCACCGTGATCGCAAGGGGCTCGGCTGGTCGCGCTCGGGCCGGAACCCGAGCTGAGCAGTGGGGCAATACCTTGCAGGTGGGCGCTCGATGAGGCAGAGACGACGCATGAACGAAGGGCGCTTCAGTCTCACCACCTTGCTCGCGGTGGCGATCATCGTCGGGGCCGGTGCGTTCGCCGCTGGACGCGGGACGAACACCGCTCCCGCGGCTCAGACGACGATCACGGAGGCGCGCTCGATGACGCCGCCCGACCACGGCGGAGAGGGCACTCCCGCGGGCCACACCCATGCGGGCGGGCTAGCGTCTCCCAGGCACGACCTGCCGCCCGGACACCCGCCCATCGATCCCTCGGCACCGGTCATGGGCAGCGCGCTCGACACTGCAGCGGCGCAGGAGACGTCGCTGTCGTGGACGACTCCGGCGCGATGGGAGTCGATGCCGAACCCGAGCTCGATGCGCCTCGCCACGTATCGCGTCCCGCGTGCTGCGGGCGACGCCGCCGATGCGGACGTGTCGGTCAGCCAGGCCGGCGGCGCGGTCGATGCGAACATCGATCGGTGGATCGGTCAGTTCGAAGGCGACGCTGCAAAGAACGCGAAGCGCACGACCCGCAAGGTCGCGGGCCTCGACGTGGCGATCGTCGAGGTCGAGGGCACCTACTCGGGCGGAATGGGAATGGGCAAGAACGACGGCCCCGCAAAGGACTGGGGCTTGCTCGGGGCGATCGTAGCCACACCGGGCATGCCCCACTTCTTCAAGATCACCGGACCTGCTCGCACCGTCCGCGCCGCGCGCCCCGAGCTCGATGCGCTGTTGTCGACGCTCGCAACGCGCTGAAGTCGACGAGACGCCGCATTCATCGCTATCGCGGGAGCTCATAACGTCGCTCAACGTTGGGAGGGTCGAGCGCTGCAAGGTCGTCCTTGCACTGCCTGGGGGCCTTGCTGTCCGCTCGTAGGACATCGTCCAGTCCACGCAGCTTGTCGATCGTGGCCTGGCGATCCGCGCGCAACGTGACGATGCGTTGCCACGCGGCTTCTTCGATCCAGGTCTCGGGCGGTCGTGGCTCCGACCGCAAGGAGAAGAAGTTGTCCGCAAGCACCACCGCGGCTCGGCCACGATCACCGACCCGCGTGTCGCGTTCTGCCGGTCGCCGCTGGCGCGCGGAAGAGCGCGGGCGCTCCGCCGACCAACGCGATGAAATGGAGCTCGGTCTCCCGGCGTTCACGACGAGGTAGCGGCGCGACGCGCCGCCCGAACCGGGCTCCGCCACGAGCTGGGCGTCCTCCGTCAGCGCCACGTCGACGGAGTAGACAGCGAAGGCCGTCGTCTGGCTGCTCAGCGGCGTGGCCGACGGTCACCATCTGCGCCTGCTCGCCGCGTGGAGATCGTGAGCATGACGCCGCCTTGCCGGGCGCGCGCTTCGGCGTGGAGCTTCCGCGCGAGATCGAGCGCGTGGATCGTTGCCGCTACACGGTGCTCGACGCCGAGCTTGTCGTAGATGTTCTGCAGGTGCCGGCTCACCGAGTCTGCGCGCAGCCGGAGGATCTTCGCGATCTCGTCGTTCGACTTGCCCTGCGTGAGCCAGTAGAGCACGTCGCTCTCGCGGGGCGTGAAGCCCGCGCCGGCGAACAGGTCCGGCGATACGATCGCGCCGGCGGCCGTGATCGCGAACGCCATTCTGCGTCCGTGCGCCAGGTGTGGTTGGACGAGCGTGAGTAGCTCCTTCTCCATGGGAGTGAACGGCCGGCTGTCGCGGAGGAGCCCGACGAACACGGTCGCGCCGGGGCCCGCGGGCACGTGCACGAAACAGTGATCGACGAGGCGCATCGGCCGATAGACCTCCTGGTAGATGTCGAGGTCACGAAAGGCGGGGCCGCTGTAGAAGTCACGCGCGCTGAAGGGCTTGCCGCCGTTGACCGCAGGGTCGAACCGGAACGGCGCATACTTGGCCATGTGCCGGCCGAACGCCTCGAAGGCATCCGCGAGGCCGGGCGGCGCGCAGTCGAAGTTGGCGCTGAGAACGCCTGTCTCCGCGTCGATGATTCCGTGGCTGTTCAGTGCACCGGGAACGAGGCGCGAGATCAGGGAAAAGGCGCGATCCACGAACGAGTTTGCCGTCAGCCCCGGCGCGTAGAAGTCCGCGAGCGCGGCGTCTTGCTCGGGCGCGCGGCGTGATTTCCGCAGCACGAGCACAGATTATCATGTGCTCGTGCTGCCGAGCGGGCGCAGGCGAGCCGCCCGAGCCCGAGGGCCCGGGTGCGGTCGCTCACTACCCGTCGCTCCCCACCAAAGGACTAGATGCGGAGTGGCGTTGAAGCTGCCCGCCGTTGGATTGCCGAGCTGGCCACTGGTGTTCCTTCCCCAGCAGCGAATCGAGCGATCCGCGAGCACCGCGCAGGAGTGCGCCAGGCCTCCGGCGACGGCGTCGACGCCCGACAGTGACGCGACGTTGGCCGCCGTGCAGACCGCCCGCAGACGTCGCTCTACCGAGCGTCGCAGATCAGCGGGGCCGAGGAGTACGCCTTAAACTAGGCCTAGGTCCGTCTCGCTCCCCGTGAGCTAATGGCGAGGGACGTCTGCGCACGACATCGGGGCGACACTCCGAACGAACGGGGTAAGCCCGGTTCGGCCTGTGACGAACCCCTCCGGACCGCCCCCGACAGAGGACCGCACACGATGAAGTTGCCTCGGGTCACGACAGCATCCGCCAAGGTCGTCACCGCCACGCTCGGTCTCCTGGTCGGAGCATGCAGCGTCGATCCCTCGGATGCGCCGGACAGCGAGATCGAGGCCTGGGGCGACGCTGGCGGTGCGGGGACGATCGACGCGGGGGGCGGCCCGCTGCCCGAGGACAGCGGCGCTTCGACCCGCGTGTGCGTTGCCGGGACGTGGGACCACGACGGCGATCCGACGACGGATTGCGCGGGATGGACGGAGTGCGAGCCGGGCACCTACGTCACGGGCGCCCCGTCCGCCACGGCGGACCGGCAGTGCGCCGGGTGTCCGAGCGGCACCTTCAGCGCGACCTCGAACGCCGCGGGCTGCACCACCTGGAGCAACTGCGCGGCCGGCACGTTCGTCAGCGCCGCGCCCTCCGCTTCCGCCGATCGGAAGTGCACGACCTGCACCGCCGGGACGTTCGCGCCGTCGGCGAATCAATCGAGTTGCTTGCCCGCCGGCGCGTGCGCGGCAGGCACCGAGCAGGCCGCCGCCGCGACGCCGCTCGTGCCCGCGGTCTGCATTCCGTGTCCACCCGGCACTCACTGCGCGGGCGGCGCTGCTCCGAAGGCGACCTGCGCCGCCGGGACCTGGGACCACGACGGCGCGCCGGCGACGGCCTGCGTCCCGAAGACGGTGTGCGTCGCGGGACAGGCGGTCGCGCATGAAGGCGCCACGGCCGTCGACAGGACGTGCACCGACTGCACGATCGGGACCTTCACGTCGACCTCGAACGCGGCGGCGTGCGCGTCCTGGAGGGACTGCGTCCCGGGAAACTTCGTGCAGGTGCTGCCGAGCGCGACCGCCGATCGGCGATGTGCCCCGTGTGTCGAAGGGACGTACGCGGCGTCGCCGAACCAATTGGCGTGTCTCCCCGCGGGGGCCTGCGCAGCGGGGACGGAGCAGGCGGTAGCGGCGACGCCGACGGCGCCGCCCGTCTGCTCGGCCTGCGAGCCGGGGACGTATTGCCCCGGCGGCGCGACGCCGAAGCAGACGTGCGCGAACGGCAGCTGGGACGACGACGGCGACACCAGGACCGTGTGCGCGCCCTGGACGATCTGCGCTCCGGGCAGCGCCGTCGTGGCGAACAGCGGCAGTCCGACGACGAATCGGACGTGCGCGAGCTGCGTGGAGAGCTTCAGCACGACCGAGAACGTCTCGAACTGCACGCCCTGGAGCACCTGCACGCCGGGCGAGCGCATGAGCGCTGCCGGGACCACGCTGACGAATCGACGATGTGAGGCTTGCGCCGTCCCCGGTGAGACGACGACCACTCCAAACTCGACGGACTGCGCGGGCGCGGTCGAGATCGCTGCCGGCTATTTCCACACGTGCGCGCGCATGCTCGACGGCACCGTCCGCTGCTGGGGCGGAAACCGCAACGGCCAGCTCGGGGACGGGTCGACGACCGATCGGCGCTCTCTCGTCACCGTCCCCGGTCTCGCTGGTGTCGTCGCGATCGCTGCTGGCAACGACCATAGCTGCGCGATCGTGAACGGCGGCACCGTCCACTGCTGGGGAGCCAACGATGCGGGGCAGCTCGGTGACGGCTCGACGATCGAGCGCCGCTCTCCCGTTCCGGTTTCCGGACTCACGGGCGTGACCGCGATCGCGGCGAGGGGCCGGTATACCTGCGCCGTCGCGAACGGCGCCGTCCAATGTTGGGGCGACAACAGCTACGGTCAGCTCGGCAACGGAACGACGACCCCGTCGCGCTCGCCCGTAGCGGTTCAAGGCCTTCCGGCTGTCACCGCGGTCGCTGCTGGCGGCATCCACACTTGCGCGATCGTCACGAGCGACGGGTCTCTCCGCTGCTGGGGCGACAACAGCCTCGGGCAGCTCGGGATCGGGACGTGGGGCTCATGGTCCTTGCCCGTCGCCGTCCTCGGACTCAGCGACGTCGTCTCGGTCGCCGCGGGCTACTTCCACACCTGCGCCGTCACGAACGACGGTGTCACGTCGTGCTGGGGAAGCAGTGAGTACGGGCAGGTCGGCACGGAGTGGTGGGACATGCCGATGAGCCCGCGGCCGCTCCAAGGACTTCCAGCGGCCACCTCCGTGGTCGCCGGTGAACAGCACAGCTGCGCGCGACTTGCCGATGGCTCCGTTCGCTGCTGGGGACAGAACTACTTCGGTCAGCTCGGTGCCCCCGACATCTGGACCCCCGAAGTACCCGTCACCATCGCCGGGCTCTCGAACGTCACGTCGATCGCCGCCGGCGCGAACCACGCCTGCGCGCAGCGGGACGACAATACCGTGCGCTGTTGGGGCTGGAACGACAACGGCCAGCTCGGCGACCCGACGATCACGGAGTGGCAATCTTTTTCGCCGCTGCTCGTCCCCTGGTGACGAGCACGCGTGTCACTTCGCGGCTCCGCTCTTCGGCCCGACGCAGAAGGACGCGAACTTCCCGAGACCGCCGTTGACGAGCTCGGGAGCGACGCCGAAGCAGCGATCGCCGCCTCCGCATCCTGAATCGTCCGAGCAGGCGCGCTCGCACGTCGCGACCTCGCCCCAGACGAGCACCTCTCCCTTGGCGCAACGCGCGGCGGCCCTCGGCGCCTTGAGGCTTCCGCCGTCGGCTGCATTGCGAGGAGGCTCACCCGAGAGCGTTTCGTGGGGCACCCAGCCGTTCAGGCGGGCCGTCTTGTCGAAGGGGTTGCCATAGCTGACGAGCACCCACGATCGCTCGTCCACCTTCGCGCGCGCGACGAGGACGACCTCGGTCGACGATGGCAAGAACGCGCTCCTCCGCGTCGACGCAGGATCGAGGCGAACGATCGCCGGGCCGTGGACGAGTCGCTCCTTCGGATGGTCGAGCCGCTCCTCGTCGGGAAAGCGCCGGACGAGGTCCGCGTTCACGGCGGGTGGCTCGGGGACGAAGGCGTCCGCGGATGGTGCGGTCATCGCGTCGCCGGCGAGAGTGCTGCTCGACGTCGCCTCAGGGCTCGCTCCTTGTGGCTTCGCTTCTTTCGAGCACGCGACGAGCAATGCCGAAAGAACCAACGCTCGTGCTCGTGCCGGTCGGAGCATCACTGGAACCGAACGACGACGTAGCCGTTCCTCCCAAGACCGATGTTGGTGGGCACCCAGCCGACCCAGGTGACGGCGTTGCCGCCATAACCGGGGAGCCAGGTGCCGGTGGGGTAGTCGGGGTCCGCCATGTTCGCAGGGACTTGGAAGTTGCCGGCGATCGTCGTGCCGCCGTTCGGCGCGTAACCGCCGCCGCCGCCACCGCCGGCGGAGAAGCTGGAGTGTCTGGCGCTGCCGCCGCCGCCGCCGTAGCCACCGCCTCCGGATCCGCCGCACTCGTGCCCGCCGACGCCGTAGTAACGGGAGGCGACACTGCCGCCCCGTCCGCCGTCGCTCCAATGGGAGCCAGCAGTGGCCGTGCCGTCTTGGTTTGGATCGCTGCCTGGCGTGCCGCCGACGCCGTTGCCGCCGCCTGTCCCAGCAATCCCAGAGGGCCCCTGAGCGGCCTGACCGGCCTGACCGGCGGTCCCGCCGCCAGCTCCCGAAGCGCCCGTCGTCGCCGTCGAGCCGTGACCGCCGCCGCCACCGCCCGCGATCGCGAGCCAGTCACCGATCGCGAGATGGCGGGTCGTGCTGAAGAGCGGGACCCGCACGACCCCCGACATCTGGCCTCCGGTCGCGCCGTCGGTGCAGGTCGAGATCCCTCCGCGCCCGATGTCGTCGACGCCGTTGTATCCCTCTCCGGGGACCTCGACGAACGCGAGCGAGCCCGCGCCACCGACGATCGCGCCGAACGTCTCGCCCGGGCTCACCGCGGTCGTGCTCGAGCTGAAGCCGCCGCCGCCGCCGGCGCTGCTCCGATAGCCCATCTCACGGTCGAAGCCGCCGCCGCCACCAGCGCCCCACGCCTTTACCGTCATGCTCGTCATCCCATCAGGAACGACGACGGCATTGCTCTCCGTGAGGCGGCAGACGGTGCACATCTCGCCCGTGACGTTCGCTACCGACGAGTACACGCCGGCGGCGTTGCGGGTGAAGAGACTGTAGTAGTAGACGCCGGGCACCGCGATCGGGTCGGCGAAAGACGTCTCCGTTCCCGGCACGTCGATGAGGAGCGCTCCGTCATCGGGCGTCGTCGCATAAGCGGTCGTCGAGCGGAGGATCCGGATCGCTTCGACCGCGTCGGGAGGCAGCTTCCAGCCGAGGACGATCGCGCCGGTCGATGCTCGAAGCTCCGCCACGGGACCGCTGCCTGCGATCACGTCACTGCACGTCGGTCCGCCCATGTTGCCCGGACAGCGCGTGAGGACGACGACGACGTGGCCATTGCGTCCCCCGGTGTTCGCGGGACCGCCGCGCGCGGGGGTCGAGCCGTCGGTGGGATAGAACGGCGAGTCCTCCTCCGCCGCAAAGTAGGCGCCGGCGTTCGTCGTGCGGATCGTGAGCCCGTTCGCATTCTTCGCGTAGTGGCCGCCGCCGCCGCCACCGGCCCAGAAGGGCTGCCGACCGAAGGTCGCTCTGCCGGCACCGCCGCCGCCGTAACCACCTCCGCCCGGACCTCCGCACTGCCCGGCGGAGCACGGGGTGGTGGCGGCGCCCTGGCCGCCATCTGCGAACGCGAGGCCGGGGGGGATATCGAACGTGTGCGCGTAGCGCCCGCTGGCGCCGCCCAATCCATTGACGCCTGGCAGGCCCTGTCCGAGCCCGGAACCCGGAGAGCCTCCGCCGCCGCCCGGCCTTCCGGACCCGAGGCTGCCCGACGCGCCTCCTCCTCCGGCGATGACGCTCCATTCCGAGATGGCCATGGGCACGCCGGAGATTGGCTTTCGGAAGAAGCCCGACATCTGACCGCCACTGGGAATGAAGTTCTGGTCGGCCGGACCGCCGCGCCCGATGTCTTCGGTCCCGTTGTAGCCGCCGGTGCCCCTGTAGTCGCCGCCGCGGCCCACCATCGCGCGCCACGTTTCACCCGGAAGGATCCGTCCGTAGCTGGTCGCGTAGCCGCCGCCGCCGCCGTTGGCACCGCCGCCGCCGCCGCCGGCTCCCCACGCGTGCACGGTGAAGTACGAGAACTGCGGATCGTGGGGGACGTCGGCGCTGGCGGTGAATCGGCGGATGACCCAGCTCGGCGTGAACGAGACGCGTGCGGGTATCGAGAACGCCCCCCGCTCATCGTAGGCGTACGCGGCATAGTGGTACGGCGTCCCGAGGACGGCCGTACTGTCGAACACGAATCGCGCCTTACCGTCGTAGATGACCGTTCCGTCCGTCGGACTCGCGGGAGCCGAGCCTGTCTTTCGAACGATGCGAACTCCGACCAAGTCGAGATCCGCCGGTAGCTTCCAGTGGAGGCCCACACGCCCGTGCTCGGAGTAGGTGAAATCGATGACCGGCCCGGGCGGCGGGTCGTACGTCGAACAGGTCGCGTCGTAGTACCCCGTCGCGCACGCGCACGTGAAGCCCAGGAAGTGGTCCGTGCACGTCCCACCGTTCATGCAGGGGTTCGGCGCGCATTCGTCGATCTCGGTGCATACGACGCCGCTGCCCTCGTAGCCGGCGTTGCACGTGCAGTCGTGCGACCCGGGGGTGTTCGTGCAGGTCGCGTTGACGTGGCAGCCGCCGGCATTGATGAGGCACTCGTCGATGTCGAGACACGAGGTGCCAGTGCCCCTCCAGCCGGAGTTGCACGCGCATGAGCGGCTGCCGATCGTGTTCGTGCAGGTCGCGTGGGCGTCGCATCCACCGTTGTCGGTGAGACACTCGTCGACGTCGTTGCACGTCACGCCGCCGTCGGTCGACGCCCAGCCAGAGGCGCACGTGCAGATCCGACTGCCCACGGTGTTGGTGCACGTCGCCAGCGGAGAGCATCCGCCGTTGTTGGAGAGGCACTCGTTGACGTCGGTGCAGGTCAGACCGTTGTCGGGCGTCGTGTAGCCGGTCGCGCACGTGCACGTGCGCGATCCAGGCGTGTTGGTGCACGTCGCCACCGCGGAGCATCCGCCGTTGTTGGTGAGGCACTCGTCGACGTCGGTGCAGGTGATGCCGTCGTCGTTGGTCGTGTACCCGCTCGGGCAGGTGCACGCACGTGACCCCGGCGTGTTGGTGCAGGTCGCGTTCGCCGCGCATCCACCGTTGCTGACGAGGCACTCGTCGACGTCGGTGCACGTCACGCCGTCGTCGGTCGTCGTGTGCCCGCGCGGGCAGGTGCACGTGCGCGATCCCGGCGTGTTGGTGCAGGTCGCGTTCGCCGCGCACCCGCCGTTGTTGGTGAGGCACTCGTCGACGTCGGTGCACGTCACGCCGTCGTCGGTCGTCGCATAACCGTTCGGACAGGTGCACGTGCGCGACCCCGGCGTGTTGGTGCAGGTGGCGTTCGCCGCGCATCCGCCGTTCGCGACGAGGCAATCGTCGACGTCGGTGCAGGTGATGCCGTTGTCGGTCGTCGCATAACCGTTCAGGCAGGTGCACGTGCGCGCTCCCGGCGTGTTGGTGCAGGTCGCGTTCACCGAACATCCGCCGTTGCCGGCGAGGCATTCGTCGACGTCGGTGCACGTGACGCCATGGTCGGTCGTCGTGTAGCCACGACCGCAGACGCACGTGCGCGAACCCGGCGTGTTGACGCACGTCGCGGCAGCCGAGCATCCGCCGTTGTTCACGAGGCACTCGTCGACTTCGCTGCAGGTAACCCCGTCGTCGGCCGTCGTGTAGCCGGTCGGGCACGTGCACGTCCGGCCGGCGGCCGTCTTCGTGCAAGTCGCGAGCGGATCGCAGCCGCCGTTGGCGGACGCGCACTCGGAGTCGTCACCGCCCCCGTCCCTGCGCAGCGATGCATCGTCGCCCCCTACGTTCGCGTCGCGGCTGGCGCTGGAGGCGTCCTCGGCCGTGCCGGAGTCGTATGCGGTGTTCTCGTCACCGCCGTCGCCGCTCGGCGAAGCGGAACACCCGACGAGGAAGAGCGCGCCGACGAGCAGCGCGAGGACCCACCGCGCTCGGCGGTCCAGCGGAGCGGAGGCGTTCGACGCAGGCCGAACCGGATTGGACCCGTTCATTCGGAATGTCTCCCCGAGATCGTGCGCAGAGGATTCAGCGACATTAGTTCACGGGGAGCGCTACGGACCTAGGCCTAGTTTAAGGCGTACTCCTCGGCGCCCCGACCTGCGACGCTCGGCCAGCGACGTTTGTGGACGTCGAGAAGCGACGAGGATGCGATCGTGAAGGAACAGATCACGCGCGTTGGTTCGGCGGCGACGGCGGTCTTCTTCCTGTTCGCTGGCGCGTGCAGCCTCGACGGTTGCAGCGCGGAGCCCTCGGGCTTCCCCAAGGAGACGACCATCCCGAACGAGGACGGCGGAGCACCGAGCCCTGACGGCAGTACGCCGGAACGAGACGCCGGCCCTCCGCCGGAGCCAGACGCTGGCGGTGCGGCCTGCGCCGCGGGAACGTGGGACCACGACGGAGATCCGGACACGGAATGCGTCGTCTGGTCGACGTGCGAAGCGGGGACTTACGTCTCCGGCGTGCCCTCGCCGACCTCGGACCGGATCTGCTCCGCCTGCGTCAGCGGCACCTTCAGCGTTGTCCCCAACGCCGCGGCCTGCTCCCCGTGGATCAACTGTCCGGCAGGAAGCTTCGTGACGGCGTCCGGAACGGCCTCTGCCGACCGTCGATGCGCGCCGTGCGCGGAGGGGACGTACGCGTGGTCCGCGAACCAATCAAGCTGCTTGGCCCCCGACGCATGCGCGGTCGGGACAGAGCAGCTCGTCCCCGCGGCGCCGGGAGTACCGCCGATCTGCGCTCCGTGCCCCGCAGGTACGCACTGCGCCGGCGGCGCAGCTCCGAAGGAGGAGTGCGCCAGCGGGACATGGGATCACGACGGGTCTCCAACGACGGCGTGCATCGCGAGGACGGCATGCATCGCTGGCCAGTCGGTCGCCGCCGAGGGCAGCGTAACGACGGACAGGACGTGTGCGTCCTGCACGAGCGGGACGTTCAGCACGAGCTCGAACGCGCCGCGCTGCGCAAGATGGCGCTCCTGCGAGGCGGGCACCTTCGTGAGCACTGCGGGGAGCACGACCGCCGATCGGCAATGCACGCCCTGCGACGAGGGGACGTACACGTCATCGTCGAACCAGGCCGTGTGTCAGCCTCCGGGAGCGTGCGCCGCCGGGACCGAACACGTCGCTGCGAGCACCCCGACATCGCCGACGATCTGCGCGCCGTGCGAACCGGGGACGTATTGTCCCGGCGGTGTCACGCCGAAGCAAACGTGTGCGACGGGCACATGGGATGATGACGGCGATCCCGGGACCGCGTGCGTGGCCTGGACGACCTGCACGGCGGGCGAGAAGGTGGCGACGGGCGGCTCTCGGACGGCGGACCGTACGTGCGAGGCGTGTTCGGGCTCCTTCAACACGACGTCGAACGCCGCGACCTGCACGACGTGGAGGACCTGCGCGCCGACCACCTACGTGACCGCCGCCGGCACCGCGCTCACGGACCGGCAGTGCGCGCCGTGTGCCGCCGGAGTCACGACGACGACGGCGAACTCCACGGCATGCGCGGGTGCCGTCGAGGTCGCGGGCGGCTACGCGCACACCTGCGCGCGCATGACCGACGGCTCGGTCCGCTGCTGGGGACGCAACCAGAATGGCGTGCTCGGGCCGCCCACCGGTGTGACCGGTGCGACCGCGCTCGCCGTCGGCGCCGAGCACACCTGCGCGATCATGGAGGACACGACCCTCCGCTGCTGGGGAGCCAACCACTACGGCCAGCTCGGCGACGGAACGACGAACCACACTGCCAATCCGGTCACCGTCCTGGGGCTCTCCGGTGTCGTCGAGGTCGCCGCTGCGGACGGCCACACCTGCGCCCGCATCAGCGACGGCAGCCTTCGCTGCTGGGGCTGGAACGGCTTCGGCATGCTCGGCGATGGAGCGTACATGAACCGTTCCTCTCCCTTCACCGTCCCCAATGTCACCGGCGTCGTCGGGCTCGCTGTTGGCTACGGCCATACCTGCGCGATCCTTGCCGACAGGACCGTCCGCTGCTGGGGAGCAAACCAGAACGGCGAGCTCGGCAACGGAACGGTCTCCGATGTCGTTGCGCTCGCCTGCGGCCGGTCCCACACGTGCGCGCTCCTGAGCGATACGACGGTCCGCTGCTGGGGGAGCAACGTTCAGGGCCAGCTCGGGAACGGAACGACGACCACGGGGCCCACGCCTGTCGCGGTCTCCGGGCTCACGGGGGTGACCAAGCTCGTCGCCGGCAGCAACCAAACATGCGCCCGCTTGCTCGACGGCTCTGTCCATTGCTGGGGTGACACCACCACGGGCTGGTGGTCCGTGCCTCAAAAGGTCTCTGGGCTGTTCGGAGTCGACACGGTCAACGTGGCCCCGTATCACGCCTGCGCGGTCATGGCCGATCGCTCCCTTCGTTGCTGGGGAAACAACGCGTTCGGCATGCTCGGCGATGGAACGACGACAAACCGGACGTCCCCGGTGACTGTCCTCTGGTAGACGCCGTCGCTCCGGGCGGGACTGTCTAGGCCCGAGCCCTGGCACAACTGCAGCTCGTAGATGAAGAGCCTCTGGCTGGACCTACGCACGCGGCGGTCACGACGATGTTTGTCGACTCGCCGCCGGGCGTGACTTGGGATGGTACCCGTTTGGGTTACAGACGCGTACTGAAGTCGGTACAACGCTGGCCCGATGAGCAAACGATGCATCGCGCTGGTCGCTTCGCTTCTGGATCTGCTGGCGTGTGGTTCGTCGAAGTCGCCCTCACCGGGGGAGGGACACGGCTTGGTGACGTCCGCGAGCGGGGAGCTCGGACCGAACAGCAAGGTGCTCGACGAGGCGAGCCTCGGCGCGCTCACGGCGGCCGCCGAAGATGAGCTCGTCTTCTCCACCACGACGGGCCAGCTCGAGGCTGTCGCCGTCGATGACGTGCTGCTCGCAGGCATGACGGCGCATACGCCGGGCGGCTTTCTGGTGAAGGTCCTTGGCACCGAGCAGCGGGGAGATGCGTTCGTGGTTCAGACGCGCCCCGCGAAGGTGGAAGAGGCGTTCAAGACGCTCTCCGTGAAGGCCAAAGGGCGCTTGCCCGTCCCCGCCGCGCCGCCGAGCGATCCGAGCGCGACGTCCACGCAGAGCGTGCAGCGGATCCAGCAAGGGCTCGGCTTTTCGTATCCGTACCGCCTCGAGGGCTCCTCCGACAACGGCCGGCTCGCAGTCCAGGGATCGCTCGGCATCGACGCTTCGATCGGCATCGATCTCGACGTGAACATCATCGAGTTCAAAGTCTCCACCGTCGCGTTGACGTTCGATGCGAGCGAGTCGTTCTCCGCCGATTTTGCGGCCTCGGGGAGCAGCAGCGTCGACAAGACGCTGGAGCTTGCGCGCATTCCGTTTCAGCCGATCCCGATCCCCGTCCCGGGGCTGCCGATCCCGCTCATCCTCAACCCTCGCATCGTCGTAGAAGCGAGCCTCACCGGGACGACGAAAGGGGAGCTCCAGGCGAGCGTGCAGCAAGACGCCGGCTTCACGAGCAGCCTCGGATATCGCGACGGGAAGATCGGCGGCACCTTCGAGCCGAACGCCGACTTCAACGTCGAGCAACCCACCTATGGCGGTTCGCTGTCGTTGCGCGCCGCCGCCGAGGCGCGCCTCGAGGTGCTCGTCTACAACAGCTTCGGACCGTACGCGGGGATCGAGTCGTATCTGCAGCTCTCCGCCAACTTGGAGGGGCCACCTCCGTGCGTCACGGGTGTTCTCGACGCGGGGCTCGCCGCCAAGGTAGGGATCCGCAACGCCTTTGGCGGTGACGCCGCGACGCGACCGTTCGACAAGCCCTTCGAGCTGGCCAAGATCGACACCTGCAATGGCGATCCGAACGCCCCCCGTCCGGTGCCCACCTGGTCACGCTCGTACGGTCGTCAGGGGAGCACGGGCGAGGAGGCGCGTGCCGTCGTCGAAGCTTCCGACGGCACCATCGTCGTCGTCGGAACGAGCGGGTTGTTCGATGGAATCCGCGGCGCGGACGCTGGCTTTGGGGTGATGCGCCTCGACGCGCTCGGCAACGTGTTGTGGCAGCGAACCTTCCGCGACCGCGCGGCGCTCGGCGGCGCGCGCGCCGTCGTGCAGAACCGAAACGGCTTCGTCGTGGCGTGCGAGTACGGCCTCGCGCAACTGGATCCCGGTGGCAACATCGTGTGGAGCAGGAGCGTCTTCGATGAAAACGCCCGCATCACGTCGATCGACGTTCGCGAAGACGACACGCTGCTCGTCGCGGGGGAGATCACGAGCGACCCGGTGGCTTGGGCGATGCACGCCGACGGGGAGGGGAACCCCATCTGGTCTCGACGTTTCCCAGGCGAGACCTTCGCTCGGGTACGCGCGACCAAAGATGGTGGTGCCGTGCTCGTTGGTCGTTTCAAGGCGAACTTCGGGGACTACTACGCGGTGAAGCTCGGCGCCGACGGGCAGGTGGCGTGGCAACGCGCCATCGACAACCGCACCGTGAACGAAGAGACCAACACGATCGAATGGAGTATCGACCGTGCCTACGACGTCGCGGAGAAGCCAGGCGGCGGGTTCTTCGTCGTCGGGACGAGCCTCTCGATCTACCCGTTCCCCGACGCGACGGGCACCGCGTACTTCTTCCCGGGGCTCATCGATCTCGCCGCCGACGGCAGTCTCCGCGGCGGACTCGCCCACCGCGCGCCTCCCGGCGCTGAGCATATGAGCGCGAAGGCCGTCGGCGTTCGGGCCGACGGCTCGACGTTGATCGTGTCGTCGCTCGCCGAGAAGATCGACGATCTGGACGAACGTGAAGACGTCTTGCTCATTCGCGGGCAGACGTTCACGCGGCTCGACGGTGGAAAGAACGATTTCCCGTACGGCGGCAGCATGAGCTCGGGCGTTCCGCTCGTCATGACGAGGGACGGCGGGGCGCTCGTAGCGGTGACCTCCAACTCGTTCTCGAACGAGAATCGGATTTGGCTGGTGAAGCTCAATCGCGCCGGGAGCATCGACTTTCCGCACAGCAAGTTCGTCGACGGCTTCACGTTGGAGACGCAGCCCGCGTCCTCGCCGGTGACCGCGGCCCCGGTCGACGCGCCGGTGAAGACCACCGTCATCGAACGAGAGCGGTTCGACAGCGAGGTGACACCCATGACGATGAGCACGCAAGCGCCCTGAGGGCCACGAGAGACGAGCGTTGTCTCCAGTTCGTGGAGGCAGCGAGTGAGGACGTGGACTTGGATCGAGGCATTGGTCGCGTCTGACGCGCGAGGTCCTCGACTGCGGCTTCTCCTGGCTGTAGGACGCAGTCGCCGCGTCAGGCGCTCCGCGCCTCGGACGTCGTCGCGGGCTGGCGGTCAGTTCGATGGTGACAGCAAAGGACGGAGCCGATCGAGGCTCGTCGCGATCGCCGTTGCCGCCGCCCTCACCCGGGGGGTCGTGCGAGCCATGCGATGCACGCCCAGCCAGAGGGTTCGCTGTGGACGCACGCCGGGCGTCGTGAGGAGGCGGAGGCCGGGCGTCGAGTCGCCGAGCACTCGTGGAAGGCAGGCGAGCCCGACGCCGGCCGCCGCCACGGTCGCCATGGGCTCACGACCGTTCATCCGCACCGCCACACGAGCGTTGCCGACGAGAGGCGGAAGCCAATCGAGATCGACGATCGCGTTCACGTCGTCCGTCATACCGATGAGCACGTGGCCTTCCGCGCGACTTCGGAAATCTGGCGCCCCGTGGCGCGCCAGGTACGTGTCGGACGCGTAGAGGCCGAACTCCACTTCGGCGACGGCTCGCTGGAAGACCTCCTGCTGTTTGAATCGGGATGGCCGTACGGCGAGGTCGGCCTCGCGGCGAGCAAGATTGAGGTGGCGCGCGTCGGCGATGATATCGAGCGTGAGGCCTGGGTTGAGCGCTGCGAACGGCGCGAGCGCTGGTCCGAGGACCGAGCGCACGAGCCATTCGGACGCCGTGACGCGGATCTTTCCCTCGAGTCCTTCGTCACGGCCGGCGGCGACCGTCTCGGCGGCAAGGATCTCGTGCTCGATACGCTCGGCATGTGCAAGGAGCCGGCGCCCCGTTGGAGAGAGCGCCCAGCCGGTCGGGGACCGAGTGAAGAGGCGAGCCCCGAGGCGCTTCTCGAAGGCCGCGATCCGCCGGCCGACGGTCGGCTGCGCGACGCGGAGGGAACGTGCGGCCGCGGACATCGTCCCGTGGCGCGAGAGGGCGAGGAAGAAGCGGAGGTCGTCCCAGTCGAGCACTCCATCAGTATAGAGGGGGCGCGCGCGCCGCTCATGCGTTCGTGCATGGGCGCTGTGCACGAACGTCGATCGCCCGGGCGGCGTGACGGACGCAAGGTAGACGGATGTCGCGTCGTCGATTCCTCGAGCTAGCGGCCGTGTCGTTCCTCACCGCCGGTTGCCGGGAGCATCCGCCCGCCACCACCACCACCACCACCACCACCACCGCACGGCGTCGGGAGAAGATCCGTGCGATCGCGTTCGACCTCTTCACGCTGTTCGACCCGACGACCGTCGCGCGCGTCGCCGAACGCGTCTTGCCCGGACGTGCCGTCGCCTTCTGTGATACGTGGCGCGTCCGTCAGTTCGAATACAGCTGGATCCACGCGGCGGCAGGGCAATATCGCGACTTTCGCGCGGTCACGGAGGAAGCTCTCTCCTACGCGGCCGAGGTCCACGACGTCGTGCTCACCGAGGAGGCCCGCGCCACGTTGCTCTGCGCGTACGAAGAGCTCGACCCATGGCCGGATACCCGGCCTGCGCTGGAAGCCTTCAAGCGCGCTGGACTCGTCCTCGCGCCGCTCGCCAACTACACCCCGACGATGATCGAGCGACTCCTTCGGCACGGGGGCGTGCGCGACCTCTTCGATCACGTCATCTCCACCGACCGCGCGAGGACGTTCAAGCCCGACCCACGCGCGTATGCGCTCGGCCCGCAGGTCTTCGGCCTCGCTCGTGAGAGCATCGCGTTCTCCGCCTTCGGAGGCTGGGACGCCGCAGGGGCGCGTTGGTTCGGGTACCCGACGTTCTGGGTGAACCGGCTCGGCCAGGCGAAGGAGCAGCTCAGGCCGGGGCCGGACGCGACGGGGAGCACGCTCCGCGACCTGGCGGCATGGATCGAGCGTTCCGGCGCGTGATACGTCGCTCAGGTCCCCGCGGTCCGAGACCTACCGGAACGTGCGACCGAATGAGCTCGGCATGCGCGTCGCCGCTCAGTTCACGACCTTGTGGACGGCCTTCTTCGCGCCAGGCATTCCGACCTCGCCGAGCAAACCCGAAACCGCGTCGACGGCTTGACCGGCGGGACCTCCTGCTCCACCCCCTCCTCCGTCGCCGAGCGAGACGTTCGTGAGGGTGGGGGCGTCCTCCACGGAGCTGCCCTCCCATGACGGCGCAGCGCCGAGATGCCAGACGATGCCTGCGCTCAAGCCCCCGGGGCCGCCTCCGCCGCCGGACCCGCTGGCGCCCCGACCGCCCACACCTCCAGCGCAGGCCCCGGTGCCGGCGTTGCCTCCAGGCTTCGAGGGCTCGCCGCGACCGCCGCGACCGCCGTCGCCTCCCGCGGAGGTGACGAGCTGGCTCTCGGTGAACCGTGCGCCCGCGTTGAACAGGGCTACGGCGATGCTCGCTCCCCCGCCGCGTCCCCCGAGACCACCGGCTCCGCCGCAGCTCCCCGCGCCTCCGCCGTTCCCGTTGACGCCTCGCTCCGCGTTGTAGCCGCCGCCGCCGCCGCCCTGCCCGGGACGGCCCGCCGCTCCCTGGTTGCTCCTGGCCGGCTCCCACCCCGAGGGCTTGAGCGTCCCGTAGACCGCCGCGCTGGTGCCACCCGCCTGCGCCGCGCCGTTCGCGCCCCGCTTGCCCTGATGCGTGGGGGCGCACACGTCGTTCTGGTCATCCTGGCCGCCCTCGCCGCCGGGCCCGGAGGTGGCAGGTACGGCGAATCCCGATGCGCCCACGGGCGCAGGAGCCGTTCCGCCGTTGCCGCCCCTCGACGCGGTCTGGTCCACGCAGGTCACCTGTCCGCCGGAATGACCGTTGCCGGTGAGGTTCGCGGTCGGCGGCTGGTTCGTCGGCGGCTCGGCCATCTCGACGGCCGCGGTGACGCCCCGCCCAGCGAAGACCTTCACGCGCTTGAAGGTGACATCCTTCACGTTGTCGACGAGCACGCCGATGCTCGAGGTGCCCGCCTCGATCGCGTCGCGGGCGACGAAGTCGAAATCCTGAACGGTCGTTGGCTCGGACTGGGCTCGGAGGGTCAACGCGTAGCCCGGGGCGGGCGGCTCCACCTGCGGCTTTCCCCCGGAATACGTGAACGAGGTGCAGTCGAGCCCGCCGTAGAGCTTCAACCCGTTCGACTGCTCGTCGAGCACGACGTGCTCGGGGTAGCTGCCCTCGCAGACGTAGACGCGTCGCTTACCTATCGCGCGCGCTCTCTCGATGCCGCGCGTGATCGTGGCGACGGGGCTCGCCTTTGTGCCGTCGCGCGCGTCGTCCCCGGCCGTCGCCGAGACGAATACGCCGAGCGAGTCGGCGATGAGGCACGGTTCGTCCTTGGGATCTTTCGTGGCATTGCACCCCGGCGGGATCTGCTCGGCGGGGAGGCCGCCGTCCGGAAGCATCCCAGGAGGAAGCGGCGGACCGCCGTCCCCGAGCGCCGTCGGTCCTCCCACGGCAGCAGGCTCGTCTCCCACACACGCGCCGGACGCTGGGACCAGCACGAGGACGAGTAGCGCGACACCGGCGATCGACCTAGAAGTCACGGTGGAAGGACGCATGGCAAGCTCCACCGAAAGGGTAGAGGACTTCGCCGAGCGACGCCAAGCGCCGCGCGTCCGCCCGCCGTAAGCCAGCGATCCGCTTACCTGGACGACGAAGGCGGGATCGTCGGCGGGCGAGTCGCGAGCCCGCTCCCCACCTCTGCGATCTACACGAAGGTCTCGTTGCCATTTGGCTCGCTTCGCCGCTCAGAACGTGCCGGCGACGCCGAACGGGCCCGCGATCCAGCGCGGCGACCACTTCGCCGACGTCGATCCCGCGCGCGCCTTGGGCGCTTCGACGTTCGGGGTGAGCAGGCCGCAGACGAGGACAGCGGCGCCGACTCCGGCGACGACGAACGCCACCGTCGACACGGTGCCGAGCGTCTCGCCGTGCTCGCGAAGGTGCGCGGGCGATCGTTTATTCTACGGCGACATCGAGGCGGTCTCCACGCTGCTGGTGGAGAGCGAGCTCGCGCGGGCGGTCGAGCGCGCCGTCGGCCCCCTCGTCTGAAGGGGCCCGAACCAAAACGAGGTCGCGCGTGATCGCGCGGCCTCGTTTTGGTCATTCGGTGACGGCGCCGCGCTGCTTCGCGCGCTCGGGGGCACGGTCGCCGAGGCGCTCGACGATCTGCGCGTAACGCCGCTGAGCGCCGGCGCGGTTTCCGAGATCCCACTCCGTGTCGGCGAGTCCGAGCATCGCGGGGCCGTAGGTTGGGCTCGTGGCGAGCGCACGCTCGTAGCTCGCCTTCGCCGCTGAAAGATCCCCCTGCGCTCGCGCGACGTCGCCGAGACCGCCGTTCGCCTCGACGTTGCCGGGGTTCTGGCGGAGGACGCGCGCGTAGAGATCGCGCGCCGTCGCATAGTCGCCGCTGCGTCGCGCGCTTCCCGCGCGATCGAGCATGTCGGACATCGACGTCCCGCTCTCGCTGGCGGCAGGCTTCTTCTCGGCGGGCGCCGGAGCCGGGGCCGTGTCGGTGCCCGCGGTCGTCGTGACTGCCTTCTTCCCGGCCGTCTTGGTCGTGGTCGCAGTGGCCACGATGGCGGTGGTCACAGTGGCGGTGGTGGCCGTGGTGGTCGCCGGCGGCGACGTCGTCGTGGTCGAGACGGTCATGGTGTCCGCCGGCGCGCTCGTCGCGGCGTTCGTCGCTTCGACCGTCGGATTGGGCGGTGCGGTCGTCTCCTTCGTCGCCGGCGTCTCGATCGTCGCGACGGGCTGCGGCGGGGCCGGCGGCTGATCCGAGCTCGCGGCCATCATGCGCCAGATCACGACGGTGCCCCCGATGATCGCGAGCGAGGGAAGGACCCACCCGCGCTTCGGCTCCTCCTCGGCGACAGCCGCGCGGGCGGAGGCGATCGGCTTGCGGTCGTCTCTCGACGACGCCGCGTTCTTCTTCGTCGACGTGGGCGTCGGCTTCGCGGTGTCGGCCTTCTTGCCGTCCGTCTTCTTCGCGTCGGCCTTCTTCGCGTCGGACTTCGACGACTTGGTGTCGGACTTCGACGTCGCGCCGCTCTTCGCCGCCAGCGTGTCGCCGGGGACGCTCTCCGCCTTCTCTTCCACCGTGATTGTCGGAGGTGGAGCGGCGTCGCCTTGCTTCGTCGGCGGCAGCGTCTTGAGTGCACCGCGTGCGGGCGGCGCTGGAGTCGAGTCGACCGCGTTCGTGCTGTCCTCCGCGGGGGGGACCAGCACGACGACGTCCTTCAACGAGACGATCTCGGGCGCGCTCTCCTTGTCCTGGATCTGGAAGGCGTCGCGGAGCGAGAGCGGTGCGGGCTCGTCGTCGATGGTCACCCGCCGCCAGGGCCTGGTCTCGTCGATGTCGTCGGGGATGCCATCGCGGCGTGGGAGCGGGAGCGGGAGCGGGACCGGGAGCGGGACCGGCTTGCCGTCAGCGTCCAAGCGCCGCCAGGGCCTGGTCTCGTCGACGTCATCGGGGATGACATCGCGGAGCGAGAGCGGGGCCGTCTCGACGTCGTCGGGGATGGCATCGCGGAGCGAGAGCGGTGCGGGTTCGTCGTCGACTAGCGAGGCATCCATCTCGTCGAGGCTCTCGGGTGCCTTCTCCGTGCCGGCGCCTGCCTTCTTGTCCGTCTTCACGGGCGCCCACTCGGGCCCTTTGCCCTTGGCGAGCGACTTCGCGAGGCTCTCGGCGCCGAGCGCCTTGGCGGCGAGCAGCTGCGGGTCGCTGTCGGCCTCGGCGAGCGTGAGCGTCGGCAGCGCCGGCGTCGGCGTGACGTCGAGCAGCGCGCTGGCCGACGGCCGCTTCTCGTCAGGTGCGCTCGAGCTCTTCGCAGCAGGCTCCGCAACGCTCGCGCTTGCTCCCTCCTTCGGCGCCGGCGGACGCCGCGACTCGACGAGCTTGTCCCACGAGCCGAAGGTCATCACCTTTCCGTCCGGCCCGATCACCGTCCACTTGCCCGCCTGCTCCGTGGGAGCGGGCGTGATCGCGACCTCACGGATGTGGCCACATGCGTTGCATCGTACGCGTGGCTCCCCCCCGTCCTCGGGAACCTGCACGGCATAGAAGCCGTGGCACCGCTCGCAGGTCAGCAAATCGTCGGGTGCCCCCTCAGTCGTCCCAGTCATGTGCGAATCGTACCGAGAATTTCGGCGCTCTCGGAAGTCTTCGGGCGGGCGAGACGGTCTGGTGCCTCCGGCGAAGACCATCGCGCCGCCCCGACCGGCACGCCGCGACGACCGGCGCAGGGGCGGAGCTCCGGCTACGCACGTCACGGACGCGGACCACGACTGGCGGAATGGCTCGGGCGAGCACTCGAATCTGCCGTGCATGGATTGCCAGCGCCTGCTTTGCATCGCGATGAGCGAATGCGAACATCAGACCTGGCTCTGCAAGGACGACGACGAGCCCGAGCAGCTCACCCAGGACGATTGGGCACTGGACGCGAACGGCAGCATCACGCCCTCGGCCCGTCTCGACCTGGAAAGGAAGATGATGTGAGCTTCGCGCGGTCTTCATCTCCTTCCATCGGATCCTCCTCTCCATGTTGAATCGCCCCGCCCACATCCCCGCCGCCGTCACCCAGGCCCCGCTCACCTTCCCCTGGAGCAACGAGATCTCGCTGCGTCTCGACAACTTCGACGCAGTGCCGCCGCGACTGGGGAGGGCGCTGGCGAAGGTCGACTACAAGGGCAAGATGGCCCTCGCCCTGGGCTGCCTGGAATGGGTGGTCTGGCGCCTGTCGGGCTGGACCGATGTGCAGGACCCGCTGCAGCGGATCGAAGCGGCCTGGGCCTCTCAGGTGTCCGTGGCCTATGCACGCAGCCTGGACCTCGAGAGCGTGCGCGACGACCTCACCGCGCCCGGCGACCCCGCCGGGCCGCTTCAGGAGGCGCTGATCCGCCTGGAGATGCTGCACCTGATGTACCGCAAGGGTAAGCCGGAGATGACCGTCCAGGCCGGCCTCTGCGCGCTGCTGGCCTTCCATGTGTTGCCGCCCGACAGCGGCTTCGAGGCCTGGCTGGAGAAGGCGCTGGTCGCGATGGCCGACACCGATCCCTGCGGTCCCGACTTCGACCGCCGCGCCAGCCGCTTCGACTACAGCGGCGAAGCGGCGGTGCCCCGCGCCTGGCTCGATGACCTGAGCGTGCCGCGCGATCCGGCGGCCGCGCCCGCGGACTGGAACGCCTTCTTCACGGCCGCCGATCCCGCGCGCAATCCGTTCCTCGTGCCCGCCGACGAGATGCGCGCGCAGGGCTTCGTCGGCGAGCCCTACGTCTTTTCCTGATGTTTCACCGCGCGCCCCGTGGGACCGGGCGCACGAAGCCCTGACCCGACCTTGCCATGAGCCACCCGCTCCATTCGTTCGCCGACCTGAACGGCTATGACCGCGGAGGAATTCGCTACCTCTGGAGCGACGCCCGCGCGAGCAAGGACTTCGCCTGGTCGACGGACGAGGTGGAATCCCTCGCGGTCCGGGCGGCGCCCGCCAGCCTGCGATCGCGACTGGGCCTGTGCGTCGCGCTCTACGAGGTGGTGGTGGCCCGGCTGCGGGAGCTGCACGACGATCCCTATCCCGCCCTGGTCGTTGAATCGGCCTGGCTGAGCCTGGCCGATCGCCGCTACCTGGAGTTCGACGAGCGGGCTCGCGGCGACTGGCTCGGGCCGGTCCGCGGGCCGCTCTGGTGCGGCTTCACCTGGCTGACGCCGGCGCTGCACGAGGCGGATGACTCGCCATCGGAATGGGAGTCGGCATTCGTGTATCTGGCGCGGCTTGCCCACCATCTGCTGCCCGAGGCCGCTCATGCCGCCTACCGCGCCTGGCTGGAGGGCTGCATCGACCGGATCGTCCTGCATCATCCGGCGCCGGTCGTGCGACCGACCGAGGACCTCTTTGGTCGATGGACGGAATGGCGGCGCGGCCCCTATGTCACCGCGGCCTGCTTCGATCTCAGGACGCCCTACGATCCCACCGCCGAGCATGACCGGCTGGAGCACCTGCTGCAGTCCGCGGACATCGCCGAGAACCCGCTGCTGAAATCACCCGCGGCGCTGGAGGAGGAAGGGTTGGACCATCCCTATCAGGCACTGCCGCCTTACGACGGATTGAAAGGCTGAGTGGCGTCTGCTCGAGGGCGTCGCCGACACGCTCGACGCGGCGAGGCGTGCGCTCAACCGTCAGCGCTGGTGGGTCAGAGCTTGTGATCTGCAAATATAGTTGATGTGAGCCTCGCGCCGTCTTCATCTCCTTCGTTCGGATCCTCCTCCCCATGTTGAATCGCCCCGCCCACATCCCCGCCGCCGTCACCCAGGCCCCGCTCACCTTCCCCTGGAGCAACGAGATCTCGCTGCGTCTCGACAACTTCGACGCAGTGCCGCCGCGACTGGGGAGGGCGCTGGCGAAGGTCGACTACAAGGGCAAGATGGCCCTCGCCCTGGGCTGCCTGGAATGGGTGGTCTGGCGTCTGTCGGGCTTGACCGATGTGCAGGACGCGCTGCAGCGGATCGAAGCCGGCTGGGCCTCTCAGGTGTCCGTGGCCTATGCGCGCAGCCTGAACCTCGCGAGCGTGCGCGACGAACTCACCGCGCCCGGCGACCCGGCCCGCCCGCTGCAGACCGCGCTGATCCGCCTGGAGATGCTGCAGCTGATCTACCGCAAGGGCAAGACGCAGATGATCTCCATGTCCGGCCGCTGCGCGCTGCTGGCCTTCCATGTGCTGCCGCCCGACAGTGGCTTCGAGGCCTGGCTGGAGAAGGCGCTGGTCGCGATGGCCGTCACCGATCTCTGCGGTCCCGACTACGACCGCCGCGCCCGCAGCTTCGACTACAGCGGCGAAGCGGCGGTGCCCCGCGCCTGGCTCGATGACCTGAGCGTGCCGCGCGACCCGGCGGCCGCGGCCGCCGACTGGAACGCCTTTTTCACGGCCGCCGATCCCGCGAGCAATCCGTTCCTCGTGCCCGCCGACGAGATGCGCGCGCAGGGCTTCCCCGGCGAGCCCTACGTTTTTGAAGCCGCACCAAGCGGCCCGCGGACCGGCCCGAGCCAGTAGCGTGAAGACGTCGAGCGTCAGCTCGCGGCGCTCGGTGCCGCCAAGACGAACTACCTCGCGAGCGGCGTGAAGCTTCCACCGTTCTTCGACGATGGTGAGCAAAGGTCGACAAACAGCACGGGCGGCGCACGAGGCCGGGCTCGCCGACATTCACCCGCTCGACGAGCTCATCCCGGAGGTCGGGAGCCGTGCTCGCGGCTCCGGACGCGGCTCCCAAGGGAAACCTCAGCAGTTTCTTGCCTGCGGATCCACAGGGGACATCCCTGGTGATCACGCTTTGGTAGCCCCTCTCGGACTCGAACCGAGACGCCCTTCCGGGCCAGAGATTTTAAATCTCCTGCGTATACCGTTCCGCCAAGGGGCCGCGCGACGAGGTCGCCTGGTCGATCGATCGACCAGGTAGCCATACTACCAAAGGCTTTGTCGCGTTGTCCGCTTGGCTCAGAATGCGCAGCCATGCGACGGAAGAACCTCGCCTTTGCTTTCGCGCTCAGCGCGGCCGCTCTCACGATCCCCGGTCTCGCCCATGCGGACCAGTCGATCATCAAGAACCCGGGGGATCACCCCTCCTACCGCTTCGAGGCCGAGCCCCACGGGCTCATCGGCTTCGGCGGTCCGTTCCGCCACGGTCGCGGAGAGCTCGGCGCGGGCTTCCGCGGCACGGTGGTCATCGTCGACAACGGCTTCGTGAAGTCCATCAATAACAGCGTCGGGATCACGTTCGGCGGCGACCTCTTCTTCGGTCGCGGCACGCTGTTCATCCCCGTGGCGATGCAGTGGAACTTCTGGCTCTCGACCCACTGGTCGGTCTTCGCCGAGCCGGGCATCGGGTTCGCCGCGAACCGCGATCGCGACCGCGATGCCGTCCACCCCGTGCTCATGCTCGGCGGTCGCTACCACTTCAACGACAAGGTCTCGCTGACGATGCGGCTCGGCTACCCCGCCTTCACGATCGGCGCGTCGTTCTTCCTCTGACGCGCTCGTTCCTCGACGCTGGCCTTCACGATCGAAGGCCAGCGCGAGGGTACGACCTGGATGCGCTATCGGGTCAGGAGGCCTTCTTCTCCTCGTCCTCCTCCAGGACGACGAGCTCGGCGCCTTCGCTGACCTGCTCGCCGACGCCGTAGACGAAGCGCTTCACGACGCCTGCGCGCGGAGCGGAGATCGTCAGCTCCATCTTCATCGCCTCGAGCACCATGAGCGCCGCGCCCTTCTCGACCTTCGCTCCCTCGGCGGCGACGTGGGCGATGACCTTCCCGGGCATCGGCGCGCGCAGGCCGCCGCTGTGCGAATCACCGTTCGTCTCGACGTAGAGCGGATCGACGACGTCGAGCTCGCACCGCGTGCCGTCGGCGAACACATGGAGGCGGGCGCCGTCCGGGACGGCCGTCGCCCGGAGCGCGCTCCCGCCGAGCGTGAGGCGAAGGGCGTGGCCACTCAGCACCTCGAAGCCGACGCGCGTGGGTGGAGCGTCGGCCTTGCCGACCGCGACGTCGTACTGCCCTTCGGACACGAAGGTCGCGAAGAGCTCGCGGGTCTCCTCGCCGTGGCGAAGCGTGACGAGTTGAGGTGCAGACGCTCCGAGGCGCCAGCCGTCGACCGGCGCCCACGGCGAGCCTGCCTCGGTCGCGGTGGCCGCCGCTCGACGCGCGAGCTCGGCGGCCGTTCCCACGAGCCACGTGCTCTCCGGCGGAGCGTTCCGCTCCGGCAAGAGGGTGTCGCGCTCGCGCTCGATGAGGCCGGTATCGAGACGTGCCTTCGCGAACGACTCGCTGCGGACGAGCCGTCCGAGGAACTCGACGTTGCTCTCGACGCCGACGATCTCGTAGCGATCGAGCGCGCCGGCGAGTCGAGCGAGCGCGGAGTCGCGGTCCTCTCCCCACACGATGAGCTTCGCGATCATCGGGTCGTAGTGCGGCGTGATCGCATCGCCCTGCTCGACCCCGGTGTCGACGCGAACGTTCTCCGAGACCGGCGGGGGCACGAGGTGCACGAGCCGCCCGGTCGACGGGAGGAAGCCTGCGCTCGGGTTCTCGGCGTAGATGCGCGCCTCGATCGAGTGGCCGTTGATCGTGAGCTCGTCCTGGCGGAGCGGGAGCTTCTCGCCGGAAGCCACCCGGAGCTGCCACTCGACGAGATCGACACCGGTGATCTTCTCGGTCACCGGATGCTCGACCTGGAGGCGAGTGTTCATCTCCATGAAGTAGAAGGTGCCCGCCTGGTCCGCGATGAACTCCACGGTCCCGGCGCCGGCATAGCCGACCGCCTGTGCGGCGCGGATGGCGCTCCTGCCCATCGCCGCCCGCCGCTCCTCCGTCATGCCCGGTGCAGGCGCCTCCTCGAGGACCTTCTGGTGACGGCGCTGGACCGAGCAGTCGCGCTCGAAGAGGTGCACGTAGTTGCCGTGCTGATCGCCGAAGATCTGGACCTCGATGTGTCGCGGGCGCTCGATGTAGCGCTCGACGAGGACGTGATCGGAGCCGAACGAGCTCGCCGCCTCGCGCTTGCACGACGCGAGGGCCGCTGCGAAGTCCGACGCGACGTCGACGCGGCGCATTCCCTTGCCGCCGCCGCCCGCGCTCGCCTTGATCAGCACCGGGTAGCCGATGCGTGAGGCCTCGTCGGCGAGACGCTCCGGGCTCTGCTCGTCCCCGTGGTAACCCGGCGTGAGCGGAACGTCGAACTTCTCCATCAACGACTTGGCGACCGACTTCGAGCCCATCGCTCGGATCGCGGACGCGCTCGGGCCGACGAACACGATGCCCTGCGCGGCGCAGGCCTCGGCGAGCTCGGCGTTCTCGGAGAGGAAGCCGTAGCCCGGGTGGATCGCCTCGGCGCCCGACGCCTTCGCCGCGGCGAGGATCTTCTCCACCGAGAGATAAGACTCGCGCGGCGGCGCAGGTCCGAGCAAGACGGCGCGGTCGGCGAGGCGAACGTGGCGGGCCGAGGCGTCGGCCTCGGAGTAGACGGCGACCGTCGTGATGCCGAGACGGCGCGCGGTGTCGATGATCCGGCAGGCGATTTCGCCGCGGTTGGCGATGAGGAGCGAGCGAAACATGGCGTTCTCTACATCCGGAAGACGCCGAACTGCGTCTCCGCGATCGGGGCGTTCAAGGTGGCGGCGAGGGAGAGGCCGAGCACGCGTCGGCTGTCGGCGGGGTCGAGCACGCCATCGTCCCAGAGTCGAGCGGTGGCGTAGTAGGGATGGGCCTGCGCGTCGTAGCGCTCGCGGATCGGCGCCTTGAACGCGGCTTCCTCCTCGCGGGACCAGGCGCCGCCCTTCGCCTCGATGCCGTCGCGCTTGACCGTCGCGAGGACCGACGCGGCCTGCTCGCCGCCCATGACGCCGATGCGAGCGTTCGGCCACATCCAGAGGAAGCGCGGCGAATACGCGCGTCCGCACATGCCGTAGTTGCCGGCGCCGAAGCTGCCGCCGAGCAGCATCGTGATCTTCGGGACGCGCGCGGTCGCCACGGCCGTGACCATCTTCGCCCCGTCCTTCGCGATGCCGCCGTTCTCGGCTTTGCGCCCGACCATGAAGCCGGTGATGTTCTGGAGGAAGAGGAGCGGGATCTTGCGCTGGGCGCAGAGCTCGATGAAGTGAGCGCCCTTCTGCGCCGACTCGCTGAAGAGGATGCCGTTGTTGGCGACGATGCCGACCGGAATGCCGTACAGGTGAGCGAAGCCGGTCACGAGCGTGCTGCCGTAGCGGGCCTTGAACTCGTCGAGGCGCGAGCCGTCGACGATGCGAGCGATGATCTCGCGGACGTCGTACGGCTTCCGGGTGTCGGTCGGGACGATGCCGTGGATCTCGCGCGGATCGTAGCGAGGCTCTTCGATCGCCTCGCGCTTCGGCCCCGCTGGCCGCTGCCGGTTCAGGTTCGAGACGATCCGGCGCGCGATGTAGAGGGCGTGGCGATCGTTGTCGGCGAGGTGGTCGGCGACGCCGGAGATGCGCGTGTGGACGTCACCGCCGCCGAGGTCCTCGCTGGAGACGATCTCGCCGGTGGCGGCCTTCACGAGCGGCGGTCCTCCGAGGAAGATCGTGCCCTGCTCCTTCACGATGATGGCCTCGTCGCTCATCGCCGGCACATAGGCGCCGCCGGCGGTGCACGAGCCCATCACGACGGCGATCTGGGGGATCCCCGCCGCGCTCATGTTGGCCTGATTGAAGAAGATGCGCCCGAAGTGCTCGCGATCGGGGAAGACCTCGTCCTGCCTGGGGAGGTTCGCACCGCCCGAGTCGACGAGATAGATGCACGGGAGGCGGTTCTCGAGCGCGATCTCCTGGGCGCGGAGATGCTTCTTCACCGTCATCGGGTAGTAGGTGCCGCCTTTGACGGTCGCGTCGTTGGCGACGATCATGCACTCGAGGCCCTCGACGCGCCCGATCCCGGCGATCATGCCCGCGCCGGGCGCCTCGCCGTCGTACATGCCCAAGGCGGCGAGCTGGCCGACCTCGAGGAACGGAGAGCCGGGATCGAGCAGCCGCTCGACACGCTCGCGAGGCAAGAGCTTGCCGCGCGCGATGTGCTTCTCGCGCGCGCTCGCGCTTCCGCCGAGGCTGACCTGGGCGACCTTGTCCCGAAGATCGTCGACGAGACCACGCATCGCCTCGGCGTTGGCGCGGAACTCGGCGGAGCGGGTGTCGATGCGAGAACTGAGCGTCGTCATGGCTTCCTCAGGCCGTCTCCGCGAAGAGCTCGCGGCCGATCAGCATCCGGCGGATCTCGGAGGTGCCGGCGCCGATCTCGTAGAGCTTGGCGTCGCGCAGGAGGCGCGGCGTGGGGAACTCGTTGATGTACCCGTTGCCGCCCAGGATCTGGATCGCCTCGAGGGCCATCCAGGTCGCCTTCTCGGCAGCATAGAGGATCGCGCCGGCCGCGTCCTTGCGGAGCGTCCGGGCGTGGTCGGCACGGTCGCACGCCTTGCCGACCGCGTAGACGTAGGCTCGGCACGCCGACCACGTCGAGTACATGTCCGCAAGCTTCGCCTGGATGAGTTGGAACGTGCCGATGCTCTGCCCGAACTGCTTGCGCTCGTGCACGTAGGGAAGGGTGACGTCGAGGCACGCGCGCATGATGCCGAGCGGACCGCCGGAGAGGACCGCGCGCTCGTAGTCGAGGCCCGACATCAGCACGCGAACTCCGCCGCCCACGGGGCCGAGCACGTTCTCCTCCGGCACCTCGCAGTCCTCGAAGAAGACCGGGTAGGTGTTGGAGCCGCGCATGCCGAGCTTGTCGAGCTTCTCGCCGAACGAGAGGCCCTTCGCGTCCTTGTCGACGATGAAGGCGGTGATGCCCTTCGGACCCGCGGCGGGATCCGTCTTGGCGTAGACCACCATCACGTTGGCCTCACCGCCGTTCGTGATCCACATCTTCGAGCCGTTGAGCAGGTAGCGGTCGCCCTTCTTGTCCGCCTTGAGCTGCATGCTCACGACGTCCGAGCCCGCACCGGGCTCGCTCATCGCCAGCGCCCCGACGTGGTCTCCGGAGACGAGCTTGGGGAGGTACTTCTGCTTCTGCGCCTCGCTGCCGTTGCGGTGGATCTGGTTGATGCAGAGGTTCGAGTGCGCACCGTACGACAGCGCCACGGACGCCGACGCGCGGGAGAGCTCTTCCATCACGACGATGTGGGCGAGGTAGCCGAGGTTCGTCCCGCCGTACTCCTCGGTCACGGTCATGCCGTGGGCTCCGAGATCGCCGAGCTTCTTCCACAGATCTTCGGGGAACAGATTCTGCCGATCGATCTCGGCCGCGCGCGGCGCGATCTCCTTGTCGGCAAAACGTCGAACGGTGGCGCGAAGCGCGTCGATGGACTCGCCGAGCTCGAATCCGAGCTCCGTGAACTGCGTCATGAGTATCTCCGTCGTCGGCGCCGCCACACCGGCGCCGACGCAGGATGGTAGGCTGCAGGAGGTCGCAGAATCGGCCAGGATGGTTGCAGATCCTGCCAAGCTATCGGGAGCCATGCGCGCGCGGGCAGGGGCCCTCGGCCCGGGGGCCCCGAGGGGAACACGCGCGGAGCGACGCCGAGCGAGGGGACAATCCCAGCCACTCAGCGCGACTCAGCGCGACCTTGCCTCGAGCGAGCGCTCGTCACGCTCGACCTCGTCCGGGCGCTCGCTGTAGCGGCGATGGGACGATCTGATGTGTGGTCGCTACACCACCGGTCGCGAGACGCACGCCGATGCTCGATCCGTCGCGTCGGCACGATGCGTGCTGGCGGCCCTTCATCCCCAGGTCGAGACGAATGTCGAACACGGAGGTTCGGGTATGAAGGTGGTGACGCGTAGAACGGTCCTTTCGCTCGCGGCGTTGACCGCAGCGACGGCGACGACAGGCTGCTTCGGCAGCTTCGCGGCGACGAACAAGCTGTGGAAGTTCAACGACTCGATCGCCGAGTCCAAGTGGCTCAAGTGGCTCTTGTTCCTCGGACTGATCATCCTGCCCGTCTACAGCCTCTTCATCCTGGGTGACGCCCTCATCTTCAACACGATCGAGTTCTTCACGGACAAGAACCCGCTCAGCGCCAAGCGCGATCTCGGCAACGGGCAGCAGCTCGCCTTCGAGCGCGACCCGAAGAACCCCGATCGAGTGCGTGTCGAGCACTTCGAGCACGGCAAGCTCATCGGCACCTGGTACGTCGAACGCGACGGTGATCGGTTCTCCGTGCTCGACGAGCATCAGCGTCTCATCGCGACGACGCGCGAGAACGATGGCTCGGTCTCGCTCGTCGATGCCAAGGGCGCCGAGCTTGCCCACGTCGACGAGGACACGCTCCACCAGGCCTCGATGCGCCTGAAGCAGACCGGCTCGCCGCGCGTTGCCCTCGGCGAGGCCCTCGACGAGCGCACGACGCGCGAGCTCGTCGCCCGTAGGGGCGGCGCGTTCCAGACGCTCTGACATCGGCGGCGGCGCCTCGAATCGGCGCCGGACGCGTGACGAGAGGAGGTCGCGTGACGAGGAGTCGCGCGGCCTCTTCTCGTATGGGGAGGCGACTTGGGGCCCGCGCCCCGACCACCCGAAACGTGGGCCCCCGGCCGCGTTGCCCGAAGGGCTCAGGCCGAGATCACCTCGCGTCGCCCTGCTCCGCGAGGCCGGACACGGCGAGGGCGACGGAGAGAGGGCGGTTCGCGGCCGCTTGCTCCACCCGGCGACGCCACATCAGCTGCCCCGTCTCGAGCGCGAAGGCAAAGAGGCCGGTGGCGTTGACGACGAAGACTTGTCCGCCGTCGATCAAGAGCGTCGCCGTGAAGTGGGCGATGTTCTGTCCGAGCTTCAACTCCTGCCGCCAGAGCAGGCGGCCTGTCGCGTACTCGAGACAGCAGATGTGAGCCGTGCCGTCGGCGTTCGCGAACATGCCCTTCTCGTCCATGCGAGCCGCCACCAGGACGACGCGGTGCTCGTCGGCGGCGATGCGCGTCACGTGGCGATAGTCCATCTGGCCGTCGGGAACGCGAAACTCCCACGCGACCTCTCCCGTCCCACGTTGGTACGCGGTCACGGTTCCATCGATGGCCGTGAAGACGAATGGGCTCGGACTGGGGGGCGCTCGGTACATGGTGTCAGCCTAGCGTCTCGTCGCGTGCTCGAGTCAGCGACTCGTCGACGGCCCAGTGGTCCAGCGCGTCAGGGGCGCCATGCTATGCCGTCGCCCCATGGTGGATCCGGACTGGCTGCACTGGACACGGGAGCTCCAAGCGATCGCGCAGACGGGGCTCGCGTTCGTCCGCGACCCCTACGACCGCGAGCGCTACGAGATGGTGCGCTCCCTCGCATCCAGGATGATGGCGGCACAGACGGCAACCCCAGCCGAGCGGATCGAGGCTCTGTTCGAAGGCGAGAGCGGATACGCCACTCCGAAGGTGGATGTCCGCGGAGCCGTGTTCGACGACCGAGGCCGTGTGCTGATGGTGCGCGAGATCGCGGACCACGGGAACTGGACGCTGCCTGGAGGTTGGGCCGACGTGAACCTCACGCCGGCGGAGAACGTCGTCAAAGAGGTGCGCGAGGAGAGTGGCTTCGAAGTGCGCGTGCGCAAGCTCGCGGCCGTCTGGGATCGCACCCGTCAGGGGCATCCGCCTGCACCGTTCTCGTGCTGCAAGTTCTTCTTCCTCTGCGACCTCGTCGGGGGGAAGGAGGCGACGAGCATCGAGACGTCCGAGGTGAAGTGGTTCCGCGAAGACGAGCTGCCCGAGGACATTTCGCTTGCACGGGTGCTCCCCGGCCAGGTCCGACGCATGTTCGCGCATGCGCGTGATGCCTCGCTTCCGACCGAGTTCGACTGAGACGAACAGCGATCACCACGAGCGCCTGGCGCCGGCCCGGATGGTAGGGCGCGAGAGGTCGGAGGAACGGCCGGGGTTGCCGATCCTGCCAACGTGTACGAAGCTCTACGCGTGAGAGCTCGGCGTCCCTTGCCCCGTCGTCGCGCGGAGACGCCCATGGCGTTCGTGCGTGCCATCGCGCTCGCATACGAGAAATACGGCCGCTCACCGGCGCGCGCGCTCGCCCGCGCTCGGATCACGCCGGCGCAGCTCCGGAGGGAGGACGCGCGGATCGACGCCGAGCAGATGGAGACCATCTCGGCCACGGCGATGCAAGAGCTCGACGACGAGGCGCTCGGCTGGTTCTCGCGGCGGCTGCCGTGGGGCACGTACGGGATGCTGTGCCGTGCCTCGCGGGGCGCGCCGAGCTTGCGGGTGGCGCTCAAGCGCTGGTGCCGCCACCACGCGCTGCTCACCGACGACGTCCTCTTGCGGTTCGACGAGGAGCGCGAAGGCGCGCAGCTCTGGATCGAGGAGCGCCGCGACCTCGGACCCATGCGCGAGTTCTGTCTCCTCACGAGCCTCCGCTACGTCCACGGCTATGCGTGCTGGCTCGTCGACTCTCAGCTTCCGCTCACCGAGGTCACGTTTCCGTTCTCGCCTCCGCCCCACGCGGGCACCTACGGGTTTCTGTTCCCGGGGCCGGTGCGCTTCGATGGAGCAGTCGCCAGCCTGGTCTTCGATCCGCGCTACCTCGTCCTGCCTCCGAAGCGGGACGAGCACGCGCTCGACCTCATGCTCGAGCACGCTCTGCCGCTGACGGTTCGTCAGTATCGCCGCGACCGGCTGCTCGTCGATCGCGTGCGCGCATACCTGAGCGAGCCGAGCCATCACCCCGCGACGGCCGAAGCGGTGGCGTCGGCGCTTCACGTCTCGGTCCGCTCACTTCACAGGCAGCTCGCGAACGAAGGCGCCTCGCTCCAGGCGATCAAGGACGACGCCCGCCGTGATCGCGCGATCGCGCTGCTTCGCCGCACGGACATCCCGATCAAGCAGCTCGTGCGCATGATCGGATTCAAGAACGACAAGAGCTTCGCCCGCGCGTTCAAGGCCTGGACGGGCCAGAGCCCGTCGGAGCTCCGCGCGTTGGCGCAGGAGTAGCGCGGCCCCGAGCGTGACCGCGTGGTGCGGGGGGCGTTCACGGAGCGCGGGCGGCGCTCACTTCTTGGTGCCGAGAAGCACCTTCGTGAGCGGGCGGGCGCCTTGCTCGCGGAGGGCGGAGCACAGCGAGACCGCCTCGAGCGCGCTCGCGAGCCCGCGGGAGGCGCCCTCGATGCTCGCGGCGCGCGGGGTGTAGAACTTCGCGCGCTCGTCGGCCTCGGCGCTCGAGCAGCCGACGCCGGCAGCGCGGACCAGCTGGGCGCCGAGCCGGCCCGGGAGCTTCTTGCGGAGCTCGTCCCAGTGGCCACGGACCCATGCCTCGGCGATCGGACGAGACCTCCGTCGGCCGAAGGCGGCGCTCAGCACGTAGCGCATCTCGCTCTCGTCGATCGCGCTCGTCAGAGTCACGTCGAGCGCCTTCTTCAAGAGCGCCTCATCGTCGAAGCCCATCATCGCGCGGATGGCGACGATGCGGTCCTCGCGGTTCTTCGCGCTCTTCGCTGCGGCGACGAGCGCGGCGAGGCGAGGCTCGGCTGCCTTTCGCGACGCGAGGTCGAGCGCGACCGCGCCGGTGTCTGCGTCGACGCTTGCGGGATCGGCGAGCCACTTCGTCGCGATCTCGTCGGCTTCGCGGAGCGTGGCGTCGTCCTCGACGGTGTCGCCCATCGCGATGAGCATGCTCGTGCGTACGAGCGCCTCGTCGCCGGAGCCGTCACTTCCGGTCTTCGCCCCGGTCTTGGCTCCGGTCTTGGCCTCTGCCTGCGCCGGAGTCGGCGCCCAGCCGAGCGCCTTCTTGCGCTTGGCGAGACGCGCGAGCGAGAACTTGCGGAACGCCGCGCGGGCGTCCTCCTCCACGACCGTGTCGCTCATCGAGGTGAGGATGCGCACCACCTGATCGACGACCTGCCGCGTATCGTCGTCGTCGAACGCGGGGAGGATCCGCAGCATCGCCTTGGGCTCGAGCGCGCCGCTTCGGACAGCTGCCCACGCGTTGGAGAGGAGCGAGATGCGCGCTCTCGGATCGAGCTCCTTCTTGTTCTCCGCGAGGCGGACGAAGTCCCGCTCCGAGAGCGAGAAGCGGTAGTAGCTCGAGCCCCAGTTCGGATGAACGTAGGCGGGGCAGTGGCCCTTGCCGGCGAGGAGTGACGGTGCACCCGCGACGAGCTCGGTGCACGTGTCCTTCTTCTCTCCCTGCGCGCGCACGCAGACCGGGATCGTCCACGCGCTGTCGATCTGCTCCGGCAGCTTCGACCCGAGCGGGCGCCACGGCTGCGAGGCGAGCTCCACGTGCCAGCGGCCCCCGCGCTCGCACTCGAAATTCGCCGACACGTCCGGGACGCCGGGCTTGTCGAGGTACGACGACGCCATCTGGGTGACGTCCTTCCCCGACGACCGATCGAGCGCGGTGAGGAGACGGTCTGCCTGCACGCTCTTGAAGGCGTTCTCCTGGAGATAGGCGCGCACGCCGCGCTGGAAGGCGTCTTCGCCCACCCAGCGCTCGATCGTCGCGATGAGCGCGGCGCCCTTGTCGTAGGTGATCCCGTCGAACGCCTCCTGGGCGTCGCCGACGGAGACGACGGGCTGGCGGATCGCGCGGGCAGCGGCGAGCCCGTCGAGGTCCATCACGTCGTGGGCGTCGACGACGGCGTCGAGGCGCGCGCCGTAGGCGGGCCGCCACTTGTCGACGATGCGCGCCTCCATCCAGGTCGCCATGCCCTCGTTCAGCCAGAGGTCGTTCCACCACGTCGCGGTGACGAGGTTGCCGAACCACTGGTGCGCGAGCTCGTGCGCGATGATGAGCGCCTGGCTGCGCCGCGCGCTCACCGAGGCGCGAGTCGGCTCGAGGAGGAGGCGCTCCTCGCGGAACGTGACGAGGCCGGCGTTCTCCATCGCGCCCGAGCGGAACTGGGGTACCGCGACGATGTCGAGCTTGTCGTAGGGGTAGGGGATGCCGAACCAGTCGGCGAGCGCGTCGACGATTCCGCCGGTGGCCTCGAGGGCGAGGTCGCCCATCGCGCTCTTGCCCTTCGTGGTGATGATGCGGATCGGTGGCCGGGTGAAGCGCGTCGCCTCCTTGATCTCGAGATCGCCGACCGCGAGCGCGACGAGGTAGGTAGGGAGCGGCTGCGTGCGCGCGAAGCGGAAGCGCGTCTTGTCGCCGATCGCTTCGCGCGCGGCCTCGGGCGCGTTCGCGACCGCGATCATCGAGCGAGGCACCGTCACCGAGACGTCGAACGGCACCTTGAAGCTCGGCTCGTCGAAGCACGGGAACGCGCGGCGCGCGTCGGTCGGCTCGAACTGGGTGTACGCGTACGAGCTCGTGCCGTCCTTCACGCGGTAGAGGCCGGACAACGAGTCGTCGAATGGTGCCGTGTACTCGAGGACGAGCAGCGCGCGGCCAGGCGGCAGTGGCGTGGGGAACGCGAGGACCAGCTCCTCGGGGGCCTTTCCTCCCTGCGCCGTGCGCGTCGAGACCGTCGCGAGCAGGCCCGGCTGCGGAGGCGGGAGGAGCGCGCGTGCCGTCGTGATGTCGAGCGAGCGGCCGTGCAGGACGACGAACGACGTCTTCTGCGGGACGTCGATCTCGATCCGTACGACCCCGCTGAAGCGCGGCTTGTCGGGATCGACGTCGAGATCGAGCGAGTATCCGACCGGCGTCGCGAGCGCTGGAAGCCGACCGCTCGCGAGCGGCGCCGGAAGCGGAGTCGGCGCCTCGTTCGCGACGGTAGGAGGGCGGGGCGATGAGGGCGGCGGTTCTCCGGGACACCCGGCGAGGAGCAGCGACGTCACCACCGCGCACCAGAAGCCCATCTGAACCGGAGGCCGCATGGCCCACACGCTCGTTCACGCCGGGAGATCCGTCAACACCCAGCGACGGAGAGCCTGGAAGACGCGGTGCGATCAGCCGCGCGAGGCAGGCGCTGCCTGCATGACGCGCGTCATCGACGGAGGCGCAGGGCGCCGGACGCTGGGCGGGCACGACGACGGTACGACGAACACATCCGATCGCTCCGGCGACTCGCGAAGCGGTCGCTCCGGTCGCTCGACCGTGCATGCGAGCGTCGGCGACGTGAGCGTGAAGGCCTTCGCTTTCGTGGTGATCACCGCGAGCGCGCCCGAGCGCCAGCGCGGTGAGAGCGACCAGAGCCCGCCCTCGTCTGCGAGGAAGCCGATCAGCTCGACGCCCTCCATGTTCGGCGGCGTCTCCCACGCCGGGACGCTGCCTGCGGCCGGTCTGGGGGCGCGGCCCGAGAACACGCCGTCCTCGAACCTGTAGAGCGTGTTGCCCGTCTCGATCGTCACGTCGCCGAGGAACGCCTCGCCGCGAACACGCTGCCACGTCGCGGCGGTCTGCTTCCCGAGCTTGATGAGCGCCTTCTCTGCTGCCTGCCGCCGATTCATGTCCGCTCCTGGAGGACCTCCCCCATCCTACAGCGGCCCACCTTGCAGCCCCCGTGCCGGTGCGCGCCCGTGCGCGGGCTCCTCGAGCCTGCCCCCGATTTTGGCGGCGATCTTCGTGGCGCGGGGCTCGCGGCGACCGGGGCGAGCCACCGTCGCGCTCATCTCGAGGTCGGCCTTGCTGGCCTCGTGATCCAGGTCACCGGGGCATCCAGCGTACGGATCGTTGCGCAAGCGCGTGACGGATCAGCTCGGCGGGATGGTGAGCCGGTGGAGATCGCGTCCGCGGCCGTCGACGAAGGTCACGACGAGCTCGCGCGTGTGTCCGTCGATGCGGAGCAATCCGAAGCTCGTCCCGCCGGTCGCCGGCGCTCCGCGCGTGTCCCATCCCGCGCTCGACCACTCGACCGCGGGACCGAAGGTGTCGTCGAGCGGCTTCCGCGGGAATGCCGTCGCGTGCATCGGTCCGGCGACGAGCTCCCAGAACGGATCGAAGTCCTTGAACGACGCGCGCGCGGGATCGAGGTGATGCGCGGCCGCGTAATGCACGTCGGCGGTGACCCAGACGACGTTCTTCACCGCGCGTGCGCGGAGCCCGGAGAGCAGGCGCGCGAGCTCGACCTCCCGCTCTCGCGGTGGACCGTCTGCGTTTCCCCATCCGTCGTTTGCTTGCGTGATCGTCTTGCCACGCTCCGCGACGACGAGCCCGATCGGCATGTTGCACGCGACGACCTTCCAGGCGGCGCGCGATCTCGAGAGCGCGTCGAGGAGCCACGCGGCCTGCTCGGAGCCGAGGAGCGCGCCCTCGTCGGGAGGTGGCTCGTTCGGGGTCCGGTACGAGCGCCCGTCGAGGAGGAAGACATCGAGGAGCGGTCCCCAGCTCACGACCCGGTACATCGGGTCTCTGCGGAGCGTCGGCGCGTATTCGTACATCGCGCGGCGAGCGTGGAGCGCGAGCACGTCGATGCGACGCTCGGTGTACCTCGGATCGTCGTCGATGACCTCGCCGGGGAACCAGTTGTTCCGGACCTCGTGGTCGTCCCAGATCGAGAAGAGCGGCACCGCCGCCGAGAGCGCGCGCACCTCCTTCGACCTGCGCGGGTAGCGATGGGCGCCGCGGAAGTCGTCGAGCGTCTGGGCGACGTGATCCTTCGCGGGATCGGTCAGGTTGTTCCACGTGCCGCCGTCGTCGAGCGCGATCGACGGCGGGATCGGGTCGTCGGCATAGATCGCGTCACCGCAGTGGACGAATAGATCCGGCGCGCGCGCGAGCAGCGCCGCGTAGGCGGGCATCCCTCCGCGCGCGGGATCGATCCCCCAGCCCTGGCCGTTCGTGTCGCCCGACCAGGCGAGGACCACGTCGCGTCCGCTCGTCTCGAGCGGAGGCGTGCCGAACGAGCCGGCGGCCCATGGCGACGTGTCGAACGCCGCGCGGTAGTGGATCGTGGTCCCGCTCGGCAGTGCTTCCAGCGCGACCTTGCCGATGAAGTCCGTGTCCGGTCCGACCAGTGGGCCGGCGACGCGCGTGACGCGATCGAAGCGGGGTGAGGTCGACCACTCCACGATCATCTGCTGGCGTGACGGAGCGCCGGCACGACACCACACGACCGCGCTCGACGCGGTCACGTCTCCCGATTGGACTCCCCACTCGGGCTCGATCCGCAGACCCCGTGGGTCCGAGGCATGCTCGACGGTAGATCGAGCTCTGGCACATCCCGTGAACGCGACGACGGCGGCGCCGGCGCCGCGAAGGAGATCGCGCCGGCTCACGCTTGAACGATGCGTTGGCGAAGGAGCGTGATAGCCTTTCTGCCCGCGCATGCGCCGCTCTTACCACGCAGTCGTGTTTGCGCGATTCTTCCTGGTCGTCGCAACGGTCGCTGTCTTCCTCTCCGCACGCTTCGCCAGGGCGGAGGGACCCGACGCCGGCACAGCGGAGGTCGCCGCTGCGCTCGCCGCCTCGGTGGCGGCGTCGGCGACCGCCGCCCCGACTCCGGACGTCGCGGCTTCGTCCGCACCCGTGGTCACGCCGCCGCCGCCCGTCGTCCCGGCATCGCCGCCGCCGGTCGCGCGCGCTCCTTCCGCTGCATCGGCCGCGGAGCCCGTTCCCGTCGTCGTCCCGGTGGTCTCGCCGTCCGCTGCGCCGAGCGCGTCGGCCGCGTCGGCCGCGTCGGCCGCGTCGTCGAGCAAGGTGCGCTCCACGGGCGAGCTCAAGGTCCGCGACAAGGTCGTCTTCACGTTCCGTGCGTCGCGCGGCGATCGCGGGCCTGTCGATCGGGCCAAGGCCGCGCAGGCCGCGCTCGATGGCCTCCTCGCGCACGGCGAGCAGCTTGGTGAAGTGACGTTCGAGGAGGCGCAGGGCACGGCCGTCGTCTATGTCGGCAAGACGCCCATCGTCACGCTCGGGGCCGAGGACGTCGAGGCGACCGGGGAGGCGAGCCTCGGCGTTCTCACCGCGCAGGTGACGGCGCGCCTCTCCGAGGCGGTCTCGAGCGAGCGGAAGCGGAGCGCGATCGCCACCACCGTCTTCAGCGTCTCGCTCCTCGTGTTCTCGGCGCTGATCGCGTTCTGGCTCCTCGGACGCGCCGCCGACGTCGCCGAGAAGCTCCGCAACTGGATGGCGGAGAACCCAGAGCGCCTCGCGGCGATCAAGCTGGGCAAGGTCGAGCTCGTGAGCGCCGGCGCCACGCGCGGTGGATCGTCGATCGCGCTGACGCTCGGCTATCGCCTCACTCAGGTCGCCATCGGCTACGCGTGGCTCATCTTCGGGCTCTCGCTGTTCGCGTCGACGCGCGGCTACACCGAGCGCCTCACCGGCCTGATGATCTCGCCGCTGTCGGCGCTCGCGACGCGCATCAGCAGCGCGCTCCCGGTGTTCTTCGTCGCGGGCATCGCCGTCCTCGCGGTGAGCGTCCTCGTGCGCTTCATCGGTCTCTTCTTCGACAGCGTCGCGCGCGGCGACACGAAGATCACGTGGCTCGCGCGCGATCTCGCTCGGCCCACGAGCACGCTCGTCCGCTTCGGCGTCGTCGTGACGTCGCTCGTGCTCGCCTCGCCGCTCATCACCGGCGAGAGCGACGGCGCACTGTCGCGGGTGGGCCTGGTGGCGCTCGTCGCCGTCGCGCTCGCGTCCACCCCGCTGCTCGCATCGGCGACGGTCGGCACGGTCCTGATCTACGGCCGTCGCCTGAAGAAGGGCGAGCTCGTCGAGTTCGGAGGACGCGCAGGTCGGGTCAACGAGGTCCGACTGCTCGATGTCCGCCTCGAAGACGCCGGCGCCTGTGACATCAGCGTCCCGCACCTCCTCGGTCTCTTCCACCCGACGCGCGTGCATCGACACCCGCCGCTCGCCTCGATTGATGTCGTAGTCGATCCGGCGGCGCCGCAGGCCGAGGTCGAGAAGGCGCTCCTCGAGGCCGCGCGGAGCATCAGCTCGCGCGGGCGCGTCGAGCTCGTCTACCTCGACGGAGGCGGCGCTCACTGGCGCGTCCACAGCGCGACGCACCGTGGAGACACGACGCTCGGGCGCGCGGTCCAGGACGCTCTCACGACGTTGGGGGTCGGCCTCGGGCGGCGGGGGGCGGAGCGTAGCGCGTCGTCTTCTCGCGCCCTGGGAGGGGAAGGGGCTGCCGACACGTGAGCGCGATCGCCCTGCTCATGGGCTTGCTCGTGCTCTCGTACCTCGGGAGCCTCCTCGTCGGGACGGGCAAGACGCGCGGCCTGGCATCCGGCATCGAGTTCATCGGGCTCGGCTTCGTCGTCGGTCCCCACGCGCTCGGTCTCGTCGAGCGCCCGATGATCACCGAGTTCGAGCCGATCGTGCAGGTCGCTCTCGGCTGGCTCGCGTTCGTGGTCGGGCTCGACTTCGGCCGCGTCGAAGGGCGTCGGGTCCAGACCGCGTCGACGGCGCTCGGGATCGCGTGCGCCGTGATCACCGGCCTCGTGGTCGCGGTCGCGGTCTACTCGATGCTCGAGGTCGTGCCCATTCAGGGCATCGAGGGGACGAGCGCGATCATCCTCGCGGCCGGCGCGGGCGCCGTCGGCGCCGAGACCGCACGCAACGCCGTCGAGTGGGTGCAGGGGAGGTGGGGCGCCCGTGGTCCGGTCTCGCGTCTCCTCGTTGACATCGGCGCGGCCGACGATCTGGCGCCGCTCGTAGCCGTCGGAGCGATCTTCGCGCTCGCTCCCTCGCCCGGTCTCACGTTGTCGCTACCCGCATGGGGCTGGTTCGCCGCGAGCATCGCGCTCGGGGCGCTGCTCGGCACCGTGACCGCGATGCTCCTTCGCGGCGCCGAAGACGACGCCGTGTGGGGCGCGCTGATCGGCACGCTCCTCCTGGGCGTCGGTGCGGCGGCGCGCTTCGGGCTCAGCACGATCTTCGTGACCTTCGTGATGGGGATCGCGCTCGCCGCCGCCTCGCCGAGCCGTCGCGCGCTCAGGAAGATCGTGATCCCCACCGAGCGCGCGGTGCTCTACCCGATGCTCCTGCTCGCCGGCGCGCGGCTCGATCCGACGCCCATCGTCGAGAACCGGATGCTCCTCGCGCTGGTCGCGCTGGTTCTCCTCGCGCGCATCCTCGGAAAGGTGATCTCCGGGCTCGTCGTCCGCGCCACGGCGCCGGCAGCGCGTCCCGCAGGCGCGTGGCTCGGGATCGTCTTGCTCTCGTCCGGGCCCGTCTCCACCGCGTGCGGGTTCGTCTTCGCTCTGCGCTTTCCGGGGCCCGTGGGCGACACGCTCCTGATCTGCGCCGTTGCCTCGGCGATCCTCGGTGAGCTCGTCTCGACGCTGTCGCTGAAGGCGATGCTCACCGAGACCGGCGAGATCGCGCCCGCCGTGGTCGCGTCGGCACCGGCCCGCACGGCGTCCATTCCGCCACCTCCGCCGTCGGCGTCGGCGTCGGCGGTCGCGCAGTCATCGACCGAGATACCCGCAGCGACGCTTGCGGTGTCCGAGGAGAAGGCACTCGAATGAGCGGTGGCGCCCAGCCGGTCAAGGGGCTCCGCACGCGGGCGGCGGACGCGCTCAGTCTCGCGATCGTGTTCGCCCTGCTCTGGATCTGCACGAAGGTCGCGCCCGGCCTGCACGACGATGCGAGCCTGGTGTCAGGCCTCGGCTTCCTCCTCCTCGCGGGCACGCTGACGAGCGAGCTCATGGAGGTGCTCCGAGTCCCGCACCTCACCGGCTATCTGGTCGCCGGGATGGTCGCGGGCCCGCACGTCCTTCACCTCATCGATCACGACTCGGTGAAGCGACTGGAGCCGGTCAACACGCTCACGCTCGCGCTGATCGCGCTGGCCGGTGGATGCGAGCTCCGGGTCGACGCGCTGAAGCAGGGCCTCCGCAGCCTCGCCGTCGCGATGGTGGTCCAGAGCGTCCTCGGCCTCCTCTTCGTCGGCGCCGTCTTCGTGATCGCTGCGCCGGCGATGATCCCGTTCGCGAAGGACATGCCCCTGGCAGCCGTCGTCGGCGTCGCGCTCTTGTGGGGCATCCTCGCGATCTCGCGCAGCCCGTCGGCGACGCTCGGCGTCCTCTCGCAGACGCGCGCGCAAGGTCCGCTGACGACGTTCACCCTCGGCTTCGTCATGTCCTCGGACGTCGTCGTCGTCGTGCTCCTCGCTGGAGCGATCGGCGTCGCGCGCCCGCTGATGGATCCGAACGCGGTCTTCTCGCTCGAGGCGTTCGGCGCGCTCGGCCACGAGATCGTGGGCAGCGTCTCCGTCGGGACGACGCTCGGCCTCGTCCTCGCCGCGTACCTGAAGCTCATCGGCCGGCAGCTCCTCGTCGTGCTCATCGCGCTCGGGTTCGGTGCGACCGAGGTGCTCCGCTACCTCCACTTCGATCCGGTGCTCGCGTTCCTCGTCGCCGGCTTCGTCGTGCAGAACCTCTCGAAGCAGGGTGATCGGTTCATGCACGCGATCGAGGGGACGAGCGGCGTCGTCTACGTCGTGTTCTTCGCGAGCGCCGGTGCGCACCTCGATCTACCGCTCTTGAAGGACCTCTGGCCGGTGGCGTTGCTCCTCGCCGGTTCGCGTGCGCTGATCACGTTTGCGTCGGCGAAGCTCTCGAGTCGGATCGCGAACGACTCGCCGCGCATCCGCACCTGGGGCTGGGCGCCGCTCATCTCGCAGGCTGGTCTCACGCTCGGCCTGTCGGCGGTGATCGCGCGCGAGTTCCCCGCCTTCGGCGAGAGCTTCCGCGCGCTCGCGATCGCGACGGTGGCGATGAACGAGGTCGTCGGGCCCATCCTCTTCAAGCTGGCGCTCGATCGCACGCAGGAGTCGCGAGGCCACGCGCCCGCGCTGGCGGACGCGGACACGGACACGGACACGGACGAGGCGCGCGCGGCCTGAGCGCAGTCCGAGCCAAGCCAAGATCTGGCGACCGCGCGCGGAAAACCCTGGTAGGTTAGCGCTCTCATGGCGCAGGCCGTTGCCGCGAACGCACTCCCCGTCCGCCTCGCTCAGCTCGCTCGCACGCTCGAGTCGCGCTTTCTCGGTAAAGACGAGGTCATTCGCCTCCTGCTCATTGCCGTGGTCGCGGGGGAGCACGCTGTCCTCGTCGGTCCGCCCGGCACCGCGAAGAGCGCGCTCATCCGGATGTTCGCGCGGCTGCTCCACGCGAACTACTTCGAGTACCTGCTCACGCGCTTCACCGAGCCGAACGAGATCTTCGGGCCCGTCGACATCGCGGCGTTCCGCGAGGGGCGCTACCAGCGCCGTGTCGAGGGGATGTTGCCCACCGCCGAGATCGTCTTCCTCGACGAGGTCTTCAAGTCGAACTCGGCGATCTTGAATGCGCTGCTCACGCTCCTGAACGAGCGCCGGTACACCTCGGGCGGCATCGTCATGAAGTGCCCGCTGCTCTCGTGCTTCGGCGCTTCGAACGAGGTGCCGACGGACGAGACGCTCACGGCGATCTTCGACCGCTTCCTCCTCCGGATCCGGTCCGACAACCTGGACGCGTACCACTTCCAGGATCTGCTCACGAAGGGCGTCCAGCACGAGATCATGGCGCTCACGGACGCGCCGATCGAGCCGATCGTCTCCGCCCGCGAGATCCAGGAGCTGCACCGCGCGTTCGCGCAGCGCATGCGCTTCACCGAGGAGTTCTTCAGCCAGTACAAGGGCCTCGTCTTCCAGATCCGCGCCGAGGGCGTGAGCCTCTCCGACCGTCGTGTCGTGAAGTTGCTCAAGCTGTTCGCGGCGAGCGCGTTCCTCGACGGTCGTGCGCAGCCGGACGCGAGCGACTTCTTCGTCCTCAAGCACATCTGGAACAACGAGGATCAGTCGGCGATCCTCGAGTCGATCGTCACGCCGGTGCTCGAGGCGCACTATCGCGATCACCCGAACGCTCGCCGCGTCGGGGCGGCCGGTATCGGCATCGAGGCGCTCGCGGGCGAGATCGACCGCGTGCGCCAGGTGCTCACGGGCGGCGGCGGCCTCTCGGACGTGCAGCTCTTCAGCCAGCTCAAGGCGCTGAACGAGATCAAGGCGGCGCTCGGCGCCTCTCCGGATCCGCGCGCGCCGGAGCTCGTGCAGCGCGTCGATCAGCTCCTCGAGGCGGCGTTCCGAAGCGGCCGCTTCGCGCAGCTCTGACGGTCGGGGAAGCTGCATCGATGAAGCTCTGCGCGATCGACACTTCGACGGCGCTCGGTTCGGTGGCCCTCTACGAGGACGAGCGCCTCGTCGCGGAGGACGCCCGGCGCGTCTCGAATGCACACGGCGAGTCGCTCCTCCCGATGGTCGACGCCATCTTCGCGCAGGTTGGCTGGAAGCCGGCGGAGGTCACGCGCTGGTGCGTCGGCGTGGGCCCGGGATCGTTCACGGGCGTACGCATCGGCGTCGCCACGGTGAAGGGCATCGTCCTCGGTACCGGCGCGGAGATCGTCGGGGTTGGCTCGCTCGAGGCGCTCGCCGCGCTCGCGGGTGACGCGACGAAGACGATCGTCTCCGCCATCGCCGCCATTCGCGGCGAGCTCTACCTCCAAGCGGGCGGCGCGTCGCGCTCGGAGCCGGTGTGCCTCGCGCCGGGCGCGATCGAGGCCTGGCTCGACGAGGTTGCACCTGCGTCGCGCGAGCGCGAGCTCGTCCTCGTCGGCGAGGCCGCCGCGAAGATCCCTCCACTCGCGTCGCGAACGGTGACCCTTCTCACCGAGGGCGATCACGCGCTCCCGCACGCGCGAGGCGTGGCGCTCGTGGGGCGGGGGAGAGCCGCCGCGTCCGTCGAGCTCCTCGAGCCCGTCTACGTTCGCGCGCCCGAGATCACGACCCCGACCTGATAGGATTCGATTCGATGGCGGACGGCCTCACGCATCCGATGTTCCTGGGGCTCCCGAAGACGGTCCGCGATCGCATCACGGAGTGGACGAAGAGCCTCGAGGCGGCCCTCGGGGACGACCTCGTCGCCATCCTGCTGACGGGCGGCGTTGCGCGCGGCGACTACAGGCCGGGAGAGAGCGACGTGAACGCGCTCGTCATCCTCCGCGACGCGAACTTCGAGAAGCTCGACGCGATCTCGAGCGCGATGCAGGCGGTCCGTTACGGCGCACGCGTCGAGCCGACGATCCTCACCGCGGACGAGCTCCCGGGCGCGAGCGACGCGTTCCCGCTCCTCTACGACGAGATCAAGAAGTCGAACTTGATCCTGGTCGGGACCGATCCGTTCGCCTCGGCCGTCGTGGACGACACCCACCGGCGGCTCCGGATCGAGCAGGAGCTCCGCGAGGCGCAGATCGGCCTCCGCCGCGTGGTGACCGACGCGCTCGGCGCTCGCGAGGCGATCGGCGGCGGCGTCGGACGCAAGGTCCGGCAGGTGCGCCGTCCGCTGCGCGCGCTCCTCGGCCTCAAGGGGATCGACTGCAAGGAAGACCTCAAGAACGTGCTCGCGTGCGCCGGCGGCGCCTACGGCGTGGACGTGTCGTCGCTTGCAGCGCCGCGTGACCAGCCCGAGGCCGCTCACGAAGCGCTCACACAGCTCCTGGCGGCGGCGATCGCCGACGTCCAGTCGATGGAGACGGAGCGACTGACCTAGCCGGGGCTAGCTCCAATGCCGTTCGGCTAGGCGTGGCCGCCAGAGACAGAAACAGGAAGGCGGGAAGGCGGGAAGGATCTCATTGATCAGACTCTCTTCCCGTCTTCCCGCCTTCCTTTTGAATCTCTCTCGGTTGGCTTGATCGAGCGGCTAGCCAATACGACGACGCCCGACGAGCTCGCCGGTCGGCGGGCTGTCGGGCGCGGGCCGGAGTCGATTGCGAGCGAGGCGCGTCAGAGGCGGGTCGGGCAGACCTTCTCGGTGTCGTTCGCCTTCGTGCAGAAGAGCTGGAGCGCGACGTTTCCGGTCGTCTGGAGGTAGTCGACCGTGATCACGTGCGTGCCCGCGACGAGGTGCACCGGTCCGGTCTTCTCGCCCGGCGCCGTCTTCACGCCGTCGTTGTCGACGATCGTCATGCCGTCGATCTGGAGGATCGCGCCGTCCTCCGCGACGAGCCGGAAGTCGTAATCCGCTGCTTCGGTCACGACGAGCGGAGCCTCGTAGCGGATCGCGAAGTTCTCCTTGCGCGCGGCATCGACGCCCGGGAAGCCCGTGCTGAAGGCCTGCGGGGTGATGTTGAGCTCCTTCGTGAACAGGTAGCCGGCGGGCGTCATCGACCCGAGCGCCGGGACTTTGGTCGCGCCGCTGTCGACCCAGTAGATGTTGCCCTTGAAGCCGGTGGCATCGACGGTCCCGCTGCCGAAGATCGTGGCGCCGCTGACCACGTGGCCGCCGGTCGGCACGGTGGGCGTGGTCGAGGTGCTGCTCGGGGTGGGCGTCGGGCCCGTGGGCTGGCCGGCCGTGCGCTTGCCGAGGCGGCGCACCGCCGGGCCCGAGGGCTTCGCGGTGGTGGCTGCCGGCGCGGTCGTCGCTGCCGTCGCAGGTGTGCTGGTCGCCGTCTGAGGCGTGGTGGGCTCGTTCGCACCGGTGCCCGCCCGCATCTGGAAGCTACAGGCGACGAGGGTAGAGCAGCTGATGAAAGCGAGAGGGAAGAATACGTTACGCATGGAGCCTCTTCATTCGACGGAGCTCGACGTGATCTCGTTCAACGAGCCGCCGAGATTGTTTCAGAGTCAGTCGAAATCCTCGATCTTCCAGAGCCCGCGCTCGCGGACGAGCTGCATCGTCCCCTGGCTGTACGCCATCGTCGCACGGTCGCCGGTCTCCTCGATCGTCGCGGACGGCAGTGCCTGCTTGAGGCCGGCGACGACCTGATCGATCTCAGCCTTGTCGTGGCCCTCCCACGCGCTCTTCAGCTTCGTTGCGTCGAGGCCATCGCGATGCGCGTCGGGCACGTACTTGAGCACGACGTCGTATCGCTTCCGCTCGACGGCGCGCACGAAGCCCTGGATCGCGTGGCGCGGCGTGTCCTGCGCGTAGAGGTCGATCGCCGTCGCTTCGACCTTCCACTTGCCGTTCTCGAGGACGAGCTGGAGCTCCTGCCCGGTCGAGCTCGTGACCGTGGCGGTGACGACCGGCGTGGCCGTGGGACGCGAGAGCGCCTTCGCGATCTCCCGCACCTCCTCGGGGTTGTCCTTCACCATCCGGCGGAACGCCTCGAGCGAGACACCGCGACGCGCTTCTTCGCTGAGCATGCGGTACGCGTCCTCTGCGCGCCCCTCGTCGAGGGCACGCGAGTACGAGCGCAGGACGGAGTGCGGGTCCTCCGCTCGCGGGCTCCCGCAAGCGACGAGCGTGGAGAGCGCTCCCCAGATCGCCACCTTCGCCAATCTCACGGCCGAAAGGAGTAGCACGTAGCCCCACCGGGGCGGTAGCGCCCTTGCGGGGGGGCGCCGGCACGGCCGGGGGCAGCGCAAATAGGTCGAGCGGCAGCCCGGAGCGCTCGAGTCGCGTCAGAGCGCGAGGACGAGCACGCGCGCGAACTGATCGGAGTGGCCGTTGTCGTCGCTCACCATCAGGAGGCTCCGGCGCCCGTCGAGAAGCGGCGGGCCGAGCGCGAGCCCCTCGAAGTTGTCGAGCAGCGGCGTCGCCTGCGGCTGCTTCGGCTTCGGCAATCCTCCGACGACGAGCGTCGAAAGGTCCACACGGAGCGTCTTCGCGAGCGCGGGGGACGTGTGGTCGAGCGCTTCGACGCCAGTGCAGCTCGCGCGGGGATCGAGTGCCGTCCGGTAGACACGCACGGTGTTGCCGTGGCCCTTCGACCATCCGCGCTCGAGCACCAGGAGCGCGGAGTCGTCGAGCGCGGCGAGGTCCGAGACGCCCCAGTCGCCGTCGTCGTAGGGCACAGGATCGGTCTCGTAGGTATGCTCGCTCACCTCGCCGCTGCTGCGGTTCATCCGGACGATCCGCACGCGCGTTCCCGCGCGCGCGGATGCCACTTCGCCGTCGCGCTCCAGCGCGGCTTCCGTCGTCGTGAAGAGGTAGCGACCGCTCGGGCTGACGGTGAGCGACTCGAGGCTCTTGTTCTTCCGTGCCGTGACGAAGTGCGGGGGCAGGGCGATGTCGCGCACGAAGCGGCCGGCGCGATCGAGCTCGATGATCCGGGGCCCCTTCTCGCTGCACACGATGAAGCCGTCCGGGACGATCGCGAGGCCCTCGAGATCGACGCGGCCCCCGATCTCGAGCTCGACGGTCTCTCCGATCCTCCACGTGCGGAGCTCGCGATCCGGGATCAGCGCGACGACGCTCGGGGTCTCGTCGTGGACGGCCCACAGCACGCCCTCCTTCGCGTCCCAGGCGATCCCCGAGAGCTCACGGCATCGCGGGTCGCCGGCGGGCAGATCGAAGGCCGACCACAGCTCGACCGCCGTTGGTGAGCACGCCGGAGGTGTTAGCGGTGCTGTAGCCACCGGTCGCGCCAGACGGGCGTCCGCGTTCGCTTGCTGGCCGCCCGAACATGCTGCTGCGAGCGCCGCTGCGGCTCCGGAGAGGAGGAGCTCCCGGCGGCCGACGAGACGACGTGCATCGGGACGGCAATCGCAAACGCCTTCGCCATCGCGAACGCCTTTGGCATCGCAGCTGAGGGAGGAGCGGCGGAGGCCGACGCGCATGCGGCCCCGAAGTCTACTTGTTTTCTCGATGCGCTGCGCCTCCGGGGGCGGTAGGGTGTTCAATCGTGAGCCAAGAGCCGCGATCCGATCTCGAAACTCTGCCCATCCTCCCGCTGCGCAACAGCGTGGTGTTCCCCGCGAGCGTCGTCCCGATCAACGTGGGGCGCGCACGGAGCGTGCGTCTCGTCGAGGACCTCCTCGGGCAGGACCGAGCCGTGGTCGGCATCGTCAGCCAGCGCGACTCGGACGTGGACGAGCCCGGCTTCGACGACATCTACGACGTCGGCACCGTCGCCCGCGTCGTGAAGGTGATCCGCCTCGGCGTCGCGAACTACTCGGTCGTTCTCCACGGCCTCTCGCGCCTGAAGGTCGCCGGCAAGGTCGGCCTCGAGCCCTACATGCGCGCGAAGGTCCGCCGCGTCGCGGAGGACCTCGAGCGGGACGCCGCGCTCGACGCCCTCGGCGCCCAGCTCCGGAACAACACGCGCGAGCTGCTCGAGCTGATGCCGAACCTCCCCAAGGAGACGGCTGGCATCCTCGAGAACGTCCGGGAGTCCGGCGCGCTCGCCGACCTCATCGCCTCGAACCTCACGATCGAGAACGTCACCGTCGCCGACAAGCAGAAGGTCCTGGCGACCTTCGACACGAGGGAGCGGGTCGCTCTCGTCCTGTCCATGGTGCAGAAGCAGCTCGAGATGCTCCGCGTGAAGCGCGAGATCTCGAGCATGGTCGCCGACGAGGGGAAGAACCAGCGCGAGCTCATCCTGCGCCAGCAGATGAAGAGCATCCGTGAGGAGCTCGGCGAGACGGACGAGGACGACGTCGAGGAGCTCCGCGAGCGGATCCGCGTGGCGCAGCTCCCCGAAGACGCGATGAAGATCGCGAAGAAGCAGCTCGGGCGCCTCGCCGGGATGCAGCAGCAGTCGGCCGAGTACAACGTCACGCGGACGTACCTCGAGTGGCTCGCCGATCTGCCCTGGAACAAGACGACGAACGACAGGCTCGATCCCTCGGACTGCCGGCGCTGCCTCGACGAGGATCACTTCGGTCTCGACAAGGTGAAGAAGCGCATCGTCGAGTACATCGCGGTGCGGAAGCTCCGCGCTGACAAGAAGGGCCCGATCCTGTGCTTCATCGGCCCGCCCGGTGTCGGCAAGACGTCGCTCGGCCGTTCGATCGCGCGCTCGATGGGCCGCCGCTACCACCGCATCGCCCTCGGCGGCGTGCGCGACGAGGCCGAGATTCGCGGCCACCGGCGCACCTACGTGGGCGCGCTTCCGGGCCGGATCATCCAGGGCCTGAAGAAGGCCGGCGTGAAGAACCCCGTCTTCGTGCTCGACGAGATCGACAAGCTCGGCGTCGACATGATGGGCGATCCCGGCGCGGCGTTGCTCGAGGTGCTCGACCCGGCGCAGAACGGGACGTTCCAGGATCACTACATCGACACGCCCTTCGACCTCTCCCAGATCACGTTCCTGGCGACCGCGAACAACCCGGACACCATCCCCGGGCCGCTCTGGGATCGCCTCGAGGTGATCGAGGTGCCCGGCTACACACGGGCGGAGAAGAAGGCGATCGCGAAGGAGTTCCTGGTCCCGAAGCAGCTCAGCTCGCACGGGCTCACCGACGAGCGGCTGACGTTCCTCGACGACGGCATCGAGACCATCATCGAGAGCTACACCCGCGAGGCCGGCGTGCGTGGCCTCGAGCGCGAGATCGGAAGCGTCTGCCGTCACGTCGCGATGCGTCTCGCCGAGGGGGAGGACGTGAAGCTGACGTGCACCTCCGAGTTCGCGCAGATCGTCCTCGGACCGCCGAAGTACACGCCCGATCTCGCCGAGCGGACGAGCTCGCCCGGGATCGCGACCGGTCTCGCGTGGACACCGTCGGGCGGCGACATCCTCTTCATCGAGGCGAGCAAGATGCCGGGCAAGGGCGAGATCCTCGTCACCGGCAACCTGAAGAGCGTGATGCAGGAGTCTGCCTCCGCCGCGATGACGTTCGTGCGCTCCCACGCCGCCCAGCTCGGGCTCGATCCGGAGTTCCTCCGGACCATCGATCTGCACCTCCACGTGCCGAAGGGCGGCACGCCGAAGGACGGCCCGTCGGCGGGCGTGACGATGTTCTCCGCGGTCGCGTCCCTCCTGCTCGCCGCCGCCGTTCGCAAGGAGGTCGCGATGACGGGCGAGATCTCGCTCCGCGGCGCCGTGCTCCCCGTCGGAGGGATCAAGGAGAAGCTCCTCGCGGCGCACCGCGCGGGCATCAAGGAGGTCCTCGTCCCGAGCCGCAACGAGAAGGACCTCGAAGAGGTCCCGAAGGACATCCTCTCCGAGCTGAAGGTCCATCTCATCAAGCGCGTCGACGAGGTCCTGCCGATCGTGCTCGAGGAGCCGGTCGCGCCGCCGCCGGTCTCCGGTGGCGACGGCGCTCCGGACACGCAGCCGAGCGGTCCCTGATCGCGCGTCGCTGCCGGCGGCCTCCGGCAGCGACGAGCTCGGGCCTCGAAACGCCAGCGCCGCCGGCTTCCTGGGGACGCCCAGCTCGGCTGATCGCATGCGACCGATGCCGGATCGCCGTTCGCTCCGGCGGACGGAGAGCTCACCGTGCCGAGGCGATCACGTACGAGCGCCGGCGGCCGGAGAGGACGACGCTGTACCAGGTCGTGCAGGACGACCTCGAGACGCGAGCGAGCTCGCGGTCGCGGATCGCGACCGCTGCTCCAGGCGCCATAGGCTCGCTCGCCTACGGCATGCAGTGGTCGCCCATGCAGTGGCCGGACGCGCAATCGGAGTTGGCCATGCAATGTTGGCCGTTGTTGCACGGCGTCGCGCAGCTGCCGCCGCAATCGGCGTCGGTCTCGTCGCCGTTCCTGACGCCGTCACTGCACGTCGGCGCCAGGCACGTCTGCGCGTCCTCGTCACAAACGGTGCTGTCGCACTCTCCGTCCCACGTGCACCGGCGTCCGGGGGCGCACGGACACGCGGACCCGCAGTCGATGTCGCTCTCCCCGCCGTTCTGCACCCCGTCCGAGCACGTCGGGTTCAGACACTTCCCCGTCGCCGAATCGCAGACCAGGCTCCAGCAGTCGCCGCCCACGAGGCAGCTCTGACCCGTCTGACACTTCGTATCGCAGGGGCCGCCGCAATCGATGTCGGTCTCGCCGCTGTCCTTCGCGTAGTTGTAGCAGCCGGGCGCCCGGCAGCGCCTGGTCGTGTCACCCCAGCGCGGCGCGGAGCAGATGCCTGTCGCGCAGTGCTCGCCGAGGTTGCACTTCTTCTCCTCCGCGCACTTCTCGTTGCAGGTGCCCCCGCAGTCGAGGTCCGTCTCGTCGCCGTTCACGACGCCGTCGTCGCATGCGGGCGCCTGGCACGTCCCCGAAGCGCACACGCCGCTCTGGCAGTCGGTCTCCGTCCGGCAGGCCTTGGTCGCGACGCACGGCGCGCACATGCCTCCACAATCGAGATCGCTCTCGAAGCCGTTCTTCTGCCCGTCGCCGCAGGTCGCGGGGATGCACTTCGCGTGCGCTCCACAAAGGCCGGAGGCACAGTCCGTCCCCGCAACGCACGCCATCCTGAGCTCGCAGGGGTCGCAGCCTCCGCCGCAATCTAGGTCGGTCTCCGTGCCGTTCTTCCGCCCGTCGTCGCAGGCAGGGGACCTGCAGAATCCCGCGACGCAGGCGCCGTTGACGCAATCGGCGTCGACCTTGCAGAGCTTCGAATCGTCGCAAGGCTTGCAGCTGCCGCCGCAGTCGACGTCGGACTCTGCGCCGGACTTGATGCCGTCGGTGCACGACGACTCGACGGGCGCCCCAGCGTCCGCCTCGATCAGGTTGGTCGCGTGCTGCGTTGGGTCGTCGCTGCAGCCGACCGCCCAAAGGGGAGAGAGCGCCACCGTCAGGAGAAGGCCGCTCAAACCAGCCGCGTATTCGGAACGTCCCGCCAAACTGCTCGTCATTGGCTCGAGCCCTCCCATCCGGCCGAATTGGGGCGTGATGGAATGATGGTTATGCGAAAGATGGGATTTGGATTCGATCGAATTCGAGGCGCGCGACGGGCGTATCTCGTTTCGTGACCTTGGCTTCACGGGGTCACTTGATCGGCGACGAGTAGTTGCTGATCGGGCGGAGGCCCGTGCCAGCGACGTAGCCGTAGCTGGAGGCCAGGCCCGTTCCCCATACGGTGATCGCGAACGGCCCGTCGCTGTACGCTTCTTGCCGGCCGTACCCGCACTTCTTGTCGCCGAACGTCTGCTCGACGTATCCCTCGGTCAACTTCACCCACGTATATTCGAATTCGCCGTTTGCGCCGTCTAGGGGTTGGAACGTGGTGACCTCGCCGGAGCATTCGAGGAAGACGGGCTTGAATCCGGTCTTCTCCTTCCGGCGTACGATGGCGAGCGACGTGTCCGGATACGTGTAGTCGGTGAAGAAGACGTAGCGATCGAGGAACTGGTCGGCCGGGGGCACGTTGACGAAGTCCGGATCGCCGGTCGTCAGCTGCCCGGTCCCGTTGCCGTACGACGAGCCGGTCATGTAGACCGAGACGTAGAACGGATGTTCCTTGTCCTGGCTCTTCACGACGAAGACCTCGTCCGTGAAGAAGTGGACCGATTGCCCAGCCGAGAGCGTCTCCGGGGCACCGTTCGGGCGCGACGGCGCGTACTCGAGGACGGTGCCGTTCGCGGCACCGACCATCGTGTACGGCACCTTCTCGCGGAAGTCGGTGTCGAAGGTCTGGATGCGGGAGAGGAACGGTACGACCGCGTAGCGCGATCCCCATTGCGCGACGGCCGGGATCTGCTGGCCGAGCACGTCGGCTGCCGTCGCCGCGAGGAACGTCGCCGAGGAGCCGCCGAAGAGCCCGATCGGCTTGGTCGCAGAGATGGGTGACCCGGTCAGGTTCACCCGTGGCTGCATGATCTGGAAGACCTGCCCGCGAGACAATCGGTAGGTCTTGGGCTCGCCCTGGTACGCCGCCTCGGTCTCGGGGGTGGCCCCGATGTCCGCGTTCGGCGTGATCGTGACGTCGGTGTCATCCTCCGCGGCGACGATCTGGAGCCAGCGATGATTCGGGACCTGCGCCCAGAAGTCGAACGGGAAGTCGAATGGGCTGACGGCGATGTAGTCGTTCCCCCAGGCGGATACCGGCAAGAGGAGCGTCGCCGTCGGGTACTTGCCGATCTCGCCGCCGTACGGGTAGCTCGCGTACGCTGCCACCGGCGCATCTGCCGTGATGCGGAACGACTTCGTGAGGACGGTGCCGTGGCGGATCGGATCGAAGTCGAGAGCGGCCTTCGTGCCGGGCGGGCAGTGGACGACCGGGCTGCCCGGTGCGTCGTTCGCCGGAGATTGATCCGACAGGAGGACGACGGCGACCTGACCTGCGGGGAGCGGCCCGGTCAGCGGCGTGTACGTCTCGGAGCTCGCGGCCCCCTGCCGATCGACGGTGTACGTCGAGCCGGCGATGTCGAGCGGCTTGCCGTCGTATTCGGCCGAGAGCGTGATCGGCCGGTCCCACGTGTTCGCGATGAGCGCGGCGAAGCATGCTCCGTTGACGCCGGTGGCATCGTCCGGAGGCAACGTCACGAACTCGCAGCCCGCAGAGCCTCGCTGGGCCTGAGCGGCGAGGCATGCGTCGACGCATGCTTCACCATTGCAACCCTGGTCCTGGTTGCATTGCTGAACGACCGTCTCGGCACCCTCGCAGCCATCGAGCACCTGCTTGAGGTCGCGCGAGCAGTGCATCCCGCACTTCGGGGGCTCCCCGGCGTCGGGGTCGGCGAATTGCTCGTCCGCCGTGGTGAAGCCGCGATCGGTTGCGGAGCACGCGGCGACGGCGACGATGCCGGCGACGACCCCGAGGCCGCAGAGAAGCTTGCGAGACGTGTGATTGGAAGAGCTCATGACGGCCACCTCTCAGAACTTCACGGTGACGGGAGTCGAGTGCGGCTCGCCGTCTTTCGTTCCTTGCCCGAGCTGGCCCGCGTCGTTCGCGCCCCAGCAAGCGACCGCGCCCGACTTCAGGAGCGCACAGACAGCCGTTCGCGATGCCGCGACGCCGACGGCGTAACCAGCGAGCTCCGTCGCGGGCCGGAAGGCCATCGAGAATTTCGCCCCGGCATCCTCGGCGATCGCGAGCCCGCCGTAGCGGTTGTCGCCGGCGCACTGGACCTTGCCGTCGGTGAGGCGAGCGCACGTCGTCTCGCCGCCGGCCGCCACCTGCTGGGCCCAGGCGAAGCCCGTGTTCATGCTCGTCTTGGTCGGCACGAGCGCCAGATCCGGGCTGCCCGTGCCGAGAGCGGCGTATTCGCTCCGGCCCCAGCAGTAGACCTCGCCGCGGACCACGGCGCATGCGCGTCCGTAGACCATGAGCGGAGGCTGCGGATACCCCGGCGGCTGGAACGTGGTGCTCGGCGTAGCCACGAGCTTCGTCACGTCGCGGAGATCGATCGGCAGCGGATTGGGATCGAGCTCCATCGACGACGTGCGACTCGAGAGGTTGCCCCTGGGGCCGCCGACCGTTCCCCAGCTCAGGACTTCACCCTGCTCCGTCACCCCGAGGCTCGTGAACGAGCCGTGGGACGTTCGCACGATCTTCAGGCCAGCGAGGGGGGCGCGCGCGGGCGCTCCGAGGTTGCCCTCGGTCCTTCTACCGAGCTGAGCGGTGCCGTTGTATCCCCAACACCACGTCTCGCCCGTCGCGAGGACGGCGCAGCCCACGCGGGGACCGATGTCGACGCGGACCGCGGGCCCCGGCAGCGCGACCGGCGCCGGCGTCGGATGCGGGGCGCCGTCGGCGACCACCGCGTCGGCTTGGAGCCCGAGCAGAGCGTCGTTGTTGTCGCCCCAGCACTTCACCGCTCCGCCCTTGACGAGGGCGCAAGCGGTCTTGCCGCTCGTGCTGAGCTGCTCGACGCCGTCGAGCCCTTCGACCGTGACGACCGAGGGTGCGTCGCCCGACGCGGGCGCACGGCCGAGGACGCCGGCAGCGTTGCCACCCCAGCATCGGGCCGCCCCGCTCTTCATGCGAGCGCAGAAGTGCTCGTCGCCGGCCACCAGCTCGACGGCGCACGGCTCCTCGGTGCACGTCACCGCCTCGTCCGCGGGTTCGAACGGCGGCCGCGGGATCGGCGGAGGCGGCGCAGCCTCTCCCGCCGCATCGGCGGTCGCCGTAGGGACCGGCGGCGCGGCCGCGTCGTCGTCGTCGCCGGAGGAGATCTCGCGACTCTCGGCCGTGCAGGCGAGCACGCCAGCACCGATCGAGGCCGTCGCGACGAGCGCGGGGATCCACGTATAGATACGCTTCATCGTTGGTGTCCTCACGGCCTCTTGTGCAAGGCGATGCCGTCGCCGACGACCCAGAAGTCCTCGTTGCTGATGCCCCACGCACCGAAGAAGTCGCTCCTCACCGGTGCGCTCGTCACCATGATGACCGCCTGCGTCCACTTCGTTCCGTCCCAGTGACGGAGGCGTCCGAAGTCGCCCACCTGCCAGGCGTCGTTGCCGGACGTTCCCCAGAAGAAGTGAGGATCGGACTCGTATTGCGGCCGGTAGACGAGCTCCCAGTCCGCTGCCGCGTACGGAGCCTTGCCACGGATGTACCGGTGGCGGCCGGTGTTCGACTCCGCTCCCAGCCAGACCGTACCGTCCGCCATGGCGCCCGCTCCCATGAGCGGCTTGTGACCGTACGGCCAGTCGCTGCCGTCGGGGAGCTGCATGCGGACGGGCTCGGTCGAGCCCGGGGCGATGCGGAACAAGACGGCGACGGGGTTCCACTGATCGTCGATCCAAGCGCCGTGCACCCACGCCCCCGAGGAGGCCGTACCGAAGACGCCCATCGGCGCGATCGCCGGGTCCGGGCTCCACGACTCCACCTTGGGGACGCCGATCCCGACCTCACTCCAGCCCGCGGGGGCGCCGGCGAAGTGCACGACGCGACTGAGCAGCGCGCCGCTGGACGGATCCTGCGCCCCGCCGACCGCCCAGATGTCGTTGGGGCCCGAGCCCCAGACCGACGAGAGCGCGACATCGGGATTGCCCGGAAGATCGGCGACCGGCGCGAAGGCGAGCGTCGCCGAGCTGCTGCCCGTACCGTGAAGGAGTCCCGTCGAGCCGGCGATCCACACGTCGGTGGCGCCGCTGCCCCAGACGCTCACGAGGGTGGCGTCGGCGAGCTCTTGGTGGACCTTCCACTGGGAGCCGTCCCAACGGAAGATCTTCCCCTGCGCGCTCACCGACCACACGACGCCCGAGCCGTCGCCCCAGACGCTCGTTAGCGTCGCGTCCTCGGGGATGTCCGTGTGGCAGAAGTTCTGGTCGGAGCACTGGCGCGGGGTAGGGAGGCTCGCCTCCTCACCGGCGTCGTCCGTCGCGTCGACCTCGTTCGCGGGCCCGGCGTCGCCGGTGAGCTTGTTCTCGGCGTCGTCGTCGACGACGCCGATCGGCACGTCCGAGGTGGCGCACGCGGCGCCGGCCAAGACGAGAGCCGACGAGACTCCGACGGCGGCGAGGATCGGTCCTCGATGACGAACGCTCATCACGGGCCTCCCGGGGCCGGCGCCTTGGCGCCTTCGTAGTGCAAGACGGTGTGCTCGCCGACGACCCAGACGTCGTCGGCCGAGCTCCCCCAGATTCCGTAAAGGCTCGGCTCGTTGCCCTGGGGGAGCTGCGCGGTCGACGCGGTGAACTCGAGGCCGTCCCAGTGGAGGATCGTCCCGTCGTCTCCCACCACCCAGATGTCCCTCGGACCCGTTCCCCAGATCGCGCGGAGGTTCGCGTTCGTCGGCGAATCGATGATCTGCCAGCGAAGGTCGTTCGCCTGGAACCGTCGAATCGTGCCGTGGTCGCCGACCGCCCAGACGTCGTCGGCCGAGCTGCCCCAGATCCCGCGGAGGACGACGGTCGCTTGGCTGTCGACCACCGTCCAGGCGAGCTTGTCGCCTTTGGTGTCCACGCCCGGAGCAGCCGGACGACCGCGCATCGTCTTGCCCGCCTCGATCGCCGAGCCCTGGTAGTTGCCGTTGGTCCTTCGATTGTCGACCAGGATCCAGACGTCGTCGGGGGAGCTTCCCCAGATGCCCGTGACGGTCCCCTTGAGACCGCCGACGCGAGTGAGCGGGTTCTGGCCCTCCGCCACGGTGCCGGCCTTCTTGACCAGCATGTTTCCGGAGGTCTGGTTCGGAGAGTCGTCCTTCGGAAGCGCACCGATGCGGAAGTCGTCCGGCCCGAACCCGAACATCACCGTCGTCGCGGTCTCGAAGTAGGGATCGAGGCTCAGGGGAGGGAGCCGCGTCCAGCTGACGGCGCCGTTCTTGAATCCGTCCGAGCGCATGATCGTCCGCGTGTCGCTCACGGCCCACACGTCGTTCGGACCGCTGCCCCAGACGGAGAAGAAGGTCGACTTGTCCGCGATCGGTACGGCCTTCCACGTGGCGCCGTCGTAGTGGACGACGGACCCTCGCGAGCCGACGGCCCAGACGTCGGACTTGCTCGAGCCCCACACCGAGTTGAGACGTTCCGAGGAGCGAATGCCGGAGTCGACGACGCACCAGTCGACCTGGGAGCAGTCGGGGATGACGGTGCAGCCCGGATCGCCGGCGTCGCACGCGGCATCTGCCGCGTCCGCGTCCGATGCGTCGGGAGTGGTGAGCGTGACGCCTCCGCCGTAATCGGGAAGGTCCCCGGGATGCTCGTCGCTCGTCGCGCAGTTCGCGAGGCCGCCCATCAGGCCGAGGGCCGAGCCCAGTCCGAAGAGGGAGGCGAACGAGCGAGCGGAGGAGAGTCGGGCGAGGGAGGGCTTCATCGCGGGAGCACTCCGGCGTCGTCCTCACAGCTCCTCGTGAGGCACTTCCCTTCGACGCACGGCTGTCCGAGGACGCCGTCGCACTTGGCGCCGCACGCGCCGCAGTTGTTGGGATTGATCATCGTGTTGACCTCGCAGCCGTCGGACAGATCGCCGTTGCAGTCGGCCCAGCCGTCGTCGCAGGGATATTCGCAGCTCCCCTTGTTGCAGATGACGTCCTGGTGGGGACCGGCGGCCGGACAAGCGTTCACGCACGAACCGCAGTAGTTCGGGTCGTTGTTGAGGTCGCGGCAGCCACCACCCTGCTCGCCGGCGGTGCCACAGTCGGTCAGCCCGAGCCGGTCACACGTGTCGATGCACTTGATCTCCAGGCCGACGCGACCGCAGATTTGATCGGGGAGGCACTTGTTCCCGCACGCGCCGCAGTTCTCCATGCTCGTCACGGGCGTCTCGCAGCCCGACCATTCTCCTTGCGGATGGTTCGGACAGTCCTTCATGTCCTTGTCGCAGTCGCCCCAGCCGAGCTGGCAGGCGAGGTTCCCGCAGACGCCGTTCATGCACTTCGCGCGTGCATGTTTGTCCGTCATCGCGCAGCCGGCGAACGGGCCGTCCTCCGGGATGTACGGACACTGGCGTCCACATTCACCGCAGTTCAGGTCGTTCGTATTCAGGTCGACGCACCGCCCGTTGCAGTCCGTGAACCCTGCGGGGCAGCCGCATCGACCCTCGATGCAGGGGTCGCCGTCGTTGCACTTGTTGCCGCAAACACCGCAGTTCATGGGGTCGCTGTAGACGTCGACCTCGCAGCCGTCGTCGAGAATCCCGTTGCAGTTCTGCAGCTTCATGATCGGGTCTTCGAGCGCGATCATGCACTGGAAATCACACCTCCCCTGGACGCACTGGCCGATCATGCCAATCGGCTCGTAGCTGTCGCAGCTCACACCGCATGCACCGCAATTGTTGCGGTCGTTCATGAGGTTGATTTCGCACTTGTACGTCGGCTTGTCCGTTTCGCACGTCGTGAACGGGAATGGGCATTCCGTGGCCACGCATTGCAACAGCGTGTCGGGATCCAGTGATGCCTCGACGCCGCCGTCGGCGGGCGATGAGAAGCCCCCGTGCTCCGAGTCCCGTGACTCGGCGACGGAGACGGTGCTCGAACAACCGGCGAAGAGCCAGGCGAGCAGCGCACAGGAAACCGACAAGACTGCCGCCTTGGCGCTGCGCCCAGCGATGCGTCGATACATATCGGGCTGTCCTTTCGCAGAAGCCGTGACAGGGGTCATGGCTTCGATTCGAAGTCGGGATTCGCCGAGCCGCCGCCCGAGGCGAGCGCGGTCAGCGGTTGACCGACGGCCTTCTCCAGGTGGGCGACGTACGGCGTGCGTGGGAACCGGCGGAGAACGGCGCGGGCGCGGAGGAGGGCATCGTCCTTGCGACCGAGCTTCGAGAGCGCGTCCACCGCGACGACCTCACGCTCCTGCGTGAGCTCGCCGCTCGGGAACAGCGCTGCATGCTCGTCGGCCAGGGAAAGCGCTCGCGCAGGGTTCGACGTGAGCGCGTCCTGCGCACGGCGGACGAGCAAGAGCTCCGGGGTCGACGTCTTTGCCGTGCTGCCCTCGGACGCCCGGCGGGGCGTCGAGTCCGAACCTGCCGTCGCGGCACGCGGCTTCGGCGCCGCTGACGGTAGCGCGTCGATCGAGACCGCGGCGATGGCGTCGCCACCGCGCTTCGGTGCGCTGTCGCCCGTCCCGCTCGCAGGCCGCGCTTCAGGTGCACCCGTGTTCGGCATGTTGCCGGACGGACCGACTCGCTCCTGCGTCGCCGGACCGGCGGCCGGCGCGATGAGCGGCGCCTCGACCGAGGTCGAGGTGGACGTGGCGCGCCACGCGAGCAGCGAGCCTGCGGCAACGGCGAGCGCAAACGCACCAGCCTTGTAGTAGTAGCCGACCTTGTTCGCGACCCGGGCCGTCGCCGTGGGGCCGGCGACTCGCGAGGTCTCCGATGGCGATGCCGGATCGAGCGCGCCCGCAGCGACGAGCCGCTTGGCGATCCGCTGCACGGCGTCGGGGCTCGGCGTGCGGCTTCGCGTCGTGCGAACGAGCTCCTGAAGCTCTCCCGCGTCGGCGTCGCCAGGACTCGTCGGAGAATCGGTGGGAACAGTCTTCATGGAGCCTCTTTGATCGCCTTGGCGAGCTCGCGGCGCGCTGCGTAGAGGCGCGCGTACGCGGTGGAGAGCTGGCAGCCGACGGCCTCGGCAACCTCGCGCATGGGCATCTCCTCGACGTCGTGGAGGAGAAAGATGGTCCGCTTGTCTTCGTCGAGCGTCTCGAGCACGGACGCCAGCCGATCGACCTCCATCCCGGCGGCCGGGTCACGGCTGTGGCTGCTCTCGGGGACCTCTTCGACGGTGCGTTCGTGCCGCCGGTGGCTTCGACGTCGATACGCGGCGGCACATCGACGCGTGATCGCGTAGAGCCAGGCCCGTGGGTGTTCGACCTTCACATCGGCGAGGTGACGATGCGCGACGAGGAAGACCTCCTGGGTCTGGTCTTCGAGGTCCCCTTCCGCGACGCCGAAGTGTCGGAGGCTACGCCATACGAAGTCGATGTAGCCGTGAAAGAGAGCTTCGAATGTCATGGGCGTGGAAGCCTCGCCTTCAGGGGCTTCCAGCGCGCTGCTGATGACGCGAACGAGCGATGCGTTCACAGCGGGCTATAGTGCTCGTGCCCTGAGTTTTTCTAAGCGTGGCCTGTCGATTTTTATAAGTTATGGAAACTCGTAACTAATACCAACCGTCAGCCGGGCTCCCAGCAGCGACGATTGATGCAGGCGGAACGTCCTCCTGCCCTCGGTCGCTTCGAAGACGTCCCGGACGAGGGCGACCTCTGCTTGAGGGAGGATCTCGAAGTGCACGCGGGGCGCGAGCGGTGCTCGTACGAGCACACCTCCGCCCGCGAGCGCCATCGGGCGGGCCGCCGCCTTCACGAGTTGAAATCCGCTGGGGGCCGTCCGGAGGATGCCTCCACGAAGGGCGAGCACGGGCACGAGCTCGACCTTCGCGGCGCGAAGCATCGTGACCCCGGCCATGGCCGTCGTGCTCAAGAGCTGGAACGCGACCACACCCCGTCCGGCGCGCACGGACGCGCCGGCCTCGAAGCTCATTTCGAGCGCGACGAGGAAGCGCGAGCGCAACCAATAGCTCGTCCGCAAGCCTACGCCCCCGCCGGCCTGCGGAAGGATCCCGACCGACGCGACCCCGACCGCGCCGAGCGCGCGCAGCGAAGGGAGCGTGGGCTCCGCATCTGCAGCGAGCGCTGCTCGGGCCGGACCTGGGGGCGGACGGCGAGGGGACGGCGGGGGGGGCGGTAGCGCAGTGGACGTCGCCTCTACGGCCGCGCTCGGCTCCGGCGGTCCGACCGGCGCCGGCTCGAACGACGACGGGCGGACGACGGAGATCATCGTGGCGAGCACGAGCGCCGCCGGCTCTTCGATCGCCCGACACTCGTGGCCCTTCACGCGTAGCTCGCGTTCGCCGACCTCCGCTCCCGTAGCGTCTTTCACCAGGAAGGTGACGACGAAGGCTTCTCCGTCCGCGGACACCGTGCCGCGCACGAAGAGGTCCGGTGAAGCTTCGGTCTCGTCCTCGCCGAGCCTGGTCCGCGTCGCCGCGACCATCTCCTCGCGCGAGGGGCAGCCCTCGGGAGCGCTCCAGGCGAGGTCGAATGGAGCCGCGCCGGCCGTCGTCGCCCACGCAGCGCAGGCGATCCACGCGCGGACTGCCGTCGTCGACCTCCACCTTCGATTGCGCGCGCCGCCGTCCGGTCCCAAGGCGTTCGAGAAAACTCTACGCCAAGGGGCCGCGACCTCTCAGGGGTTTCCTCCCGTGCGGGAGGCGTCGCCGTCTCAGTCTTGGGAGTGGGAACCCGAGAAGACCGTGCCGCTGCCCAGATGAGTCTTCGCGGTGAGGGCATGAGCCGTGGAGTTGCACGAGTCTCGTACCGCAATGGGCCGCCGATGACGGTGAAGAGGCCTTCGCCCGAGCTCGGCCATTCATGGGTGGCCCGTCGTAGAAGCTTTCGAGCTGCGCGCGCGGTGCTTTGACCGCGCCGCCGCCGCAGCTTCGGGGCGGCGGCGACCCAGAACACGTCTCGATCCTTGTGCTATGAACGGGCCGTGTTTCGCCGACTTTCGCGCCCGTATCTCATCGGCGCGATCGTCGTCACCGTAGCGCTCGGCGCGATCGGATTTCTGCCGCTCTTCGGCGGTCCCGGTTACGAGCAGGCGCTCGCTGCGGGGCTGATCGTCCCCTCCGCGGCTGCGATCGCGACGGCGATCGACTGCGCGCGGCGCGGCTCGCCTTCGCCGCTCGCCTCGGTGACCCGCGGCGTCCTCGCCGGGCTCGCGTACGTCGCGCTCGCGCTCTTCACGGCGCTCCTCCATGCCGCGCGCGTCGGCATCTGCGAGCTCTGGGGCGCGCTCCTGTATTTCGCGCTCACGGCCGGGATCGGTGGCGTGCTCGGCGGCGTCTGGGGCGCTGCCGCGGGAGAGCTCACGGGCGCGCTCGTGGCGCGAGGGCGCGTACGCCGCGTGCGCCTCGTCGCGACCCTGCTCGCACTCGCGGCTCCGGTCTCTGGCGTCGTTGCGAGCCTCTACCGCTTCTACTCGTCGCCGATGATCTTCGCCTTCGATCCGTTCGTCGGCTACTTCAGCGGGACGCTCTACGACACGGTGATCGACGCGGGCACGTCGCTCCTCACGTACCGGCTCGGCTCGCTCGCCACGCTCACGTCGGCCGCGCTCTTCGGGTCGGTCCTCTGCCGTGACGACGAGCGCCCGTTCGGCCTCGTGCTCGACCTTCGTACCTCGGGGACGCGCGCGCGCGCCGCCCTCGGGCTGATCGCCATGACGGCGAGCGTCGGGCTCGCGCTCGCCGGCGCCTCGCTCGGTCACTTCAGCACCACCGAGTCGATCGCCTCTGACCTCGGCGCCGAGAAGCATGGCGAGCGTTGCGATGTGGTCTACCCGTCGACGACGCGCGAGCAGGAGGCGAACCTCCTCCTCAAGGACTGCGAGGAGCAGGTCCGCGGAGTCGAAGCGCGGCTCGGCGCAAAGGGACCGGAGCGCATCCGCGCGTTCTTCTTCCGCGACGACGGCGACAAGAAGCGCCTCATGGGCGCCGCCCACACGTACATCGCGAAGCCGTGGCGCAAGGAGGTGTACCTCCAGCTCGGGTCGTATCCACATCCCGTGCTCGGGCACGAGCTCGCGCACGTGATCGCGGGGAGCTTCGGTCGCGGCGCGTTCCGCATCGCTGGTGACGCGGGTGGCTACCTCCCGAATCCGGGGCTCATCGAAGGAATCGCGGTCGCGGCGTCACCCGACGACGAGGACCTCACCGACGAGCAATGGGCGCGCGCGATGATGGAGATCGGGATCCTCCCGTCGATGCAGCGCGTCTTCGGGCTCGGCTTCCTCGGCGATGCGTCCGCGAAGAGCTACACGCTCGCGGGGGCATTCATCTCGTGGATGGGCGCTCGGTGGGGGATGGAGACGGTACGCACCTGGTACGGCGGTGGCGACGTGGCCGCGCTCACCGGCAAGACCTGGTCGGAGCTCGACGCCGCGTTTCGCGTTCACCTGACGACGGTGCCGCTCCCTCCCGAGGCCGAGAGCTTCGCGCGTGCGAGGTTCACCCGGCCCGGTCTCTTCGGCCGCCGATGCCCGCACGTCGTGGACGCGACGCGGCGCGAGGCCGACGTCTGCCGCGACACGCAGCGCTTCGAAGAGGCGATCCGTCTCTACGAGCAAGCGCTCGCGAAGGACTCGGCGGACTACGCATCGCGGCACTGGCGCGCGCAGACGATGCGCCGCCACGCCGATCGCGAAAAGGGGCGGAGCGAGCTCGAGGCGCTTGCGTCGCGGAACGACGTCCCGCGCACGTGGCGCGATCGCGCCGAGGAAGCGCTCGCCGACGCCGATTTCGTCGACGGTGATCTCGCGAGCGCGAAGAAGCGCTACGAAGGCCTCGCGGAGCGTGCGCTCGACGAGGACGCAGCGCGGACGCTCGAGGTGAAGAAGCTCGGGGCCGAGGACCCGGCCGCGCGTGAGGCGATCCAGGCGCTACTGCTCGGCGACGACAAGCGAGGGCCCGACATCTTCCTCGCGGCCACGGCGCTCGGCCGCTGGCCCGCCGCGACGCCGGACGGCCGCTCGCCGCTCGCGAGCTATCTCGTCGGACGGAACCTCGTTCAACGCGGCTTCTTCGAGAAGGGCGCGGCGACGCTCGAGGACGCGCTCGCCGGACCGCTTCCGACGCCGCGGATCGCCCGCGAGACGATCCGCCAGCGCGCGGTCGCTGCCTGCGCGCTCGATGATCAGCCTGCGCTCGCGCGCGTGAAGGGCATCATCGAGGGGCCGGACGATCCCTTCAAGGGCGCGTCGGGTGGCCGTCGCGAGTCGACGCTCCGGATGATCGCGCGCTGCACGCGCTGAGGCGCCGGTCGCGCGGCGCGGTGTGGGCTCGAGGACGACTTGCTCGTCGAGAGCTCCGTCATGATCGCGTTCGGCATCACCTTGACGGTGGGGGGCGACCCAACTGAAATAGGTCGAGGCGCGTGCTGTTCGAACGCTCACAGAGCACGGGCGGGGGACGTCGAGCAGCAACGAGAGGACGCCGCGTAGACTCCGGACCTCACGATAGGTCCAACGACGAGGAGATCCCCCGAATGGTTGATGTGAAGAGGCTTCGCACGGCACCGCGGCGCGGTTGCTTCGTACCGTGCCGATGATGGCGTTGCTGTTCGTATCGGCGTGCAGTGAGGGCCCGCAAGGGGCGACAGGCCCGCAAGGACCGGCGGGGCCGCCGGGGGACCAAGGTGAGGGTGCAGCCGCAGCGGGCCCGCAAGGACCGGCGGGCACGCAGGGACCCGCGGGCACGCAGGGACCCGCGGGCACGCAGGGACCCGCGGGCACGCAAGGGCCTGCCGGTGAGCAAGGACCGGCAGGCGGGCAAGGACCGGCCGGCGGGCAAGGACCGGCCGGCGGGCAAGGACCAGCGGGCGGGCAAGGACCAGCGGGCGAGCAGGGGCCGGCGGGTGCGCAAGGGCCGGCGGGGCAGCAGGGGCCGCAGGGCGACCCGGGGGCGCCGGGCAGCGCGGGCGCGCAGGGATCGACGGGACCGACGGGGCCACAAGGATCGCAAGGTCCAAGCGGCGCGACGGGCGTCTTCGGAGATGGATCGGGCGGTGCGTTCAACGTCGCCGTCGGCTCGACGCTCGATCTGACCACGACCGCCGGCTACAACGCGCTCGCTGGCCGGCAGCACCTCCAGTTCACCAACGTGACCATCGCCGGCACGCTCGTCGTCCCGAGCGGTGTCGTCATCCGCGCCACGGGTGACGTGACGATCTCCGGCAACTTGATCGTCGCCACCGGCAGCGAGGACAGCGGCGCAGGCGCGGCGGAGCCCGGAGTCGCGAAGGCGCCTGCGGGCGAGCCGCAGGCCGGTCGCGGGCTCAGTGCGCTCCAGTCGGCACACCTCGTCCGGCCCGGGAGCAAGGGGGGCGGAGCTGGCGCGAAGGCGGCCGGCGTACCGGGCGGTGGGGGCGCGGGCTCGCTGGCGATCGTCGCGCAGGGTACCGTCCGCGTGCCCGTGGGCGGCTCGATCATCGCCGCCGGCGAAGCGGGCGGCACGCAGACGAACACGCCCGGCGGCGGTGGCGGCGCGGGAGGCGTGGTCGTCGTCGTCGGAAAGACGGGGGTGATGGTGGGCGGTGCCGTCCGCGCGTCCGGAGGGCGAGGCGGCGACGGCAACAACGTGGGCGGCGCAGGCAAGGGGGGCGGAGGCGGAGGCGGAGGCGGAATCGTCCACCTCCTCTCGAGCTCCGCGCCCGCAGTCACGGGCACCATTGACGTGAACGGCGGCGCTGCGGGCGGAACGTCCGCGCCCACGGGCGCGAGCCAGACCGTCGTCGCCGGCGGCGGTGGTGGTGGTGGCGGCGGAAGCGGCGGCGACGGTGGCTCGGGATCCGTCAGCGCTCCCGGCCTGCCCGCAGCCGGCACCCCTGGTCACTACCTCCAGACGGTGACGCCGAATCCGGAGAACCTCGTTCTCTGACCTCGGCTCGAAGGAGGACGAGGCTCGAAGGACTTCGTCGCTCGAGCGTGCCGGAACGAAACGGGCCCGTGGAACGCATCTCGGCTACGAGGCGCGTTCTACGGGACAGCGTCGGGGCGGCTCGATCTACGAGGTGTCGCTCGTCCGCCCCAAGTCGGGCGCATCGAGCTTCACTCCTGCACGCAGTTCTCGAAGCGGAACTGGCCGACGAAGCGGCACGACGTCTGATTCGACGCGCTCACCACCTTCGGACAGACGACGTCGCCCCAGACACGACCGGGGGCGACGCTCTGGCTGCCTGTCGAGTAGCTGACCGTACAGTCCGCTTGCTCGTACGTCTCGCCGGTACCGCTCGTGACGACGACGCGGACGCCCGTCTGCTCGCCCGTGACCGTGAGCTTGCCGGCGATCTGGAAGCGGCCGCCGTTGGTCCCGGAGAGCGCGAGATCGCCGGTGACGTCGTGCTCGTTCGCGCCGGACGAGGTGACGGAGCAGGAGAGGCGTACGGTCCCTTGTTCGAAGCTCACGCCGTCCTTGATCGGCTGCGCCACGTCCGCGTCCTGAGGCTTGCCGAACGACCCCACGGTGAAGAGCGGGCCCGCACTCTTGCAGCCGTCGTCGGCGTCGCTCTCGAGCCGCCCTTCGAAGATCGCCTGCGGGCTGGCGACCTGGGGTCGCTCGCCGCCGGGCTCGGTTGACGAAGCCGCTCCACCCGTGCATGCTGCAACCATCGGACCGAGGACGAGCAGGCTCAGGGTGAATGCGCGGGCGACGATCATGCGCCAAGGCTACCACCCAAGACGAGCACAGCGAGCTCGCGTTACTTCGTCTCCGGTAGGCGGTCGGCGCAACCCCACGCCTGGACGGTGAGCTCCCAGTCGTAGTCCCGGCTGCAGCCAAAGAGGTTGCAGCCGTCCTTCACCCGGGTGCGAATCGACCAGGTTCGGCCGTTGGCGAGATCGAGCAAGCTGGAGACGGGGATCGTCTGCTGCACCTTGATCCGATTCTCGTCCTTCTGTGCGGCGCCGATCGCGGCGGCGGCGGCATTGGCCGCTGCGCCGCCGAGGCCGAACGCCCAGCCGTAGGGGCCGTTGCCTGCGGGGCTGCCGCCGATCGCGGTTGCGGTGTCGCCCATCGCTTTCAGCGCCGCCGTCCAGGCGCCGTTGTCGACGACCTTGAAGCAGTAATAGGTGAGCGTCAGGTTGTTCGACGTGCACTCGGGCTGGGCCTGGCCCCAGAGCATTCCCTGGCCGACGGGGAAGGGGAACTCGTCCCCGGCCTTGAGGTTGCTCGTCTTCATCGTGACCGCGGCTTCGGACGTCACGCCGTCGTTCGCCTCGACGATGCAGTAGCCCTCGCCGCCGCCAGCGTGGATCTTCAGCTTCTGCAGGCGGATGCGCAGCTGCGGATCGAGACACGTTCCCTTCGGCGGCGACGGGGGAGGAGCAGCGGCATCGCCGGCGTCACCTGCGTCGGTCACCGGCTTCCCGTTGTCGGTGTGGACGGTGAGATCGGCGCGGAGGAGTGGATTCGCCGGAGCGCCGAGGCTGCCGTTTGCACACGCCGGAGCCACCGGGCAGACCGTCGCCTCCGACGGATCGAAATCGAAGTCGCACACCTGGCACTTCTTGGCCGACCCGCCGTCCCTGCGTCCGCCGTCCATCGAGGAGCAGAGCCGAGGATCGGGCTGTTCGACGCTCGCCTCCGGGAGGGGCGCCGTGCACACGCAATCGCCGAACGTGCGGTCGACGTCCTTGCACGTCTGCGTGCTCACGATGCCGTTGGCGCAGGTGCACGCCCGCGATTCGCCGGGGCTGCACTCGGCGAGCGGCTCACGCGCGCCCGTGGCCGCGCATCCGATCCAGACCCCCGCTACCAAGGCCGCTGCGAGAAGTCGCTTCAAAGGAGCCCTCCGTCACGTTCATTCCTAACACGAGACGGAGAGAGCAAAGGTTGCTTCAGACGCCGGAACGAGCGTGTTTCGAAGGCAGTTGCCGGCGGTTCACTTCTGCGTGTCGAGCCGTTTTCGAGACTGGCACCGCGCTGTTTCTTGCCCCGACGGCCCCTCGAGTCGTGCGACGCTGGCCGGCAATGATGACCGGATACAAGAAGGGCGTGCGAGTGAGGGTGGGCCATGCGGTCCTCGTCGTAGTGTCGGCAGCGGCCACGGTCGTGGCGTGCGGCTCGGAGCCGAAGAAGGAGCCGACCGCGCCGATCGCGACGGCGCCGGTGGAGACCGCGCCGGCGGTGGTGCCCGAGGCGGCAGCCGCTGCAGAGGCCGATGCCGGCGGTTCGGCGAAGCCGGACAAGCAGGCGGAGTGCGATGCGCTCGTCGACGATGCGAACAGCTCGCTCGATGCGGAGCGCATCGCCGTCGACAAGCAGTGCAAGAAGGACGCGGACTGCATGCCGATCAAGGGACGCGCGTGCGGCTTCACCTGCACGACCGGAGCGATCCCGAAGTCGGAGGAGAAGGAGTGGAACGAGACCCTCCAGAAGGTGAAGGACGGTCAGTGCAAGAAGTGGAACGAGAACGAGTGCGCCGCGCTCAGGACGAAGGCGCCGCCGACCTGCCAGGAGCGGAAGGTCTGGTGTGACAAGGGGCACTGCGCGCTGAAGGAGAAGTAGGAGCGTCCGTCGTGACGACGACGGCGCTGAGAGGCTCCCCTCGCTGCCCTCGATGCGGCGAGGAAATGGGCTGGGCGACGGGCGCGACGAACCTCGATTCTTGCTTCGATCTCTCGGCGCAGCGTCGCCCGCGTCACCTCATCGTCGAGGGACGGTCGGAACGTCAGAAAGCGGTCATTCCGTGCCCTCGTGGAGTCCTCCACAGGGCAGGGAGCGCAGAGCGCCGCTTCACGAGTTCCTCTGCCGGTAAAGCTGTTCGTAGGTCTTTGCCAACGTCTGCAGCTCCTCGCAGTGGTTGTCGAGTGGATGAATGGAGCTCGCCGCGCTACCCGCGGCGAGCGCGGTCATACGCTCGGTGATCGACGCGAGAGGCGACACGAGCGCGCCGCGGATCACGACGACGATGACGCCGGCCATCAGGATGATCGCAAAGACCGCAACGAGGAGCTGCCAGACGAGCGTGTGCCGGGCGAGCCGGTTGTCTTCCTCGAAGCTCATCGCGAGCGCGACGACGCCGATCTGCTTGTTGGCGTAGTTGTAGAGCGGAATCAGCTGCACGCCGTATGGGACGTCGCTGACAGTCCTCTCGTAACTCGTCGGTGCCCGTATGTCGATATCGCCATCGGTGACGAGGGCGGTAGCGAGCTTGGCGTCCGTGGCGTGGAATCGCGTGTACTTCCCGATGCGGTTCTTCGAGCTGACCACATCGGGGGGAAGGTCCGTCGAGATTTCCTGGAGTTGCTTTTCATGGAAGAAGACGGCGCCTTCGACCCCGAACTGGGTCTTCATGTCGTCGAGGATCGGGCCGAGCTCGAGTCCGACCTCGAAGCTGCCGGCGAGGTTCCCCGCATCGTCGAGGATCGGCACGATGCCGAAGACCGCTGGACCCGCTCGGGTGATGTCGACGCCCTTGCGTAGACTCCTCTCGTGGTGGACCTCGGCGAGCATCGACCGGTAGCTCGTCTGGTCGTCGCCGAACCTCTCCGGGCTGTGGAGACGCAAGAACGATACGCCCGGCGGGGTGTGGAACTGCGCCTGGTCGATGTCGTACTTCTCCTCCAGCAGCTTGTACGCGCGCTCGGATTGACCGAGAAGCTTCTGTCGGTCGCGTTCGATGAATGCCGCGCGCACGCTCGGAATATTGGCGAACAGCTCCGCGTCCGACGACGCCTCGTCGGACATCGACTTGAGCGTTCGGCTGAATGCGCGCCGCATCAGCTCATAGTCGCCGGTGTGGGCCGTCTCGAGGAGCCGTCCCGTGATGAGCTGGGCAACGAACGTGATTGCAACGACGACCGCCGTCGACGCGACGATGAGCAGAGCAGGTCCGATGAGCCGAAACTTCACGCCCGCACGGTCCGCCAGCGCCGAGAGTCCGGTCAAGCCTCTCCGTGTCTACCTGACGGCGGCGTCAGCTTCTCGAAGCGTCGTCCTCGCCTGTCCATCACGATGCTAGTCCGAGAGCGTGGAGAGGCTCACCCCCATCGTCGCGAAGCGTCGGAACGAAAGTCTCCTCGTGGGAGCGCCGCTCGGAAGCTCAGGGGCCATCGCGCCTGGAGTGTGGTCCGCCCTCGCGTAGGCCGCGATCGACTTCGAGGTCGATGTGCTTCGCTTCAGGGATTGCTGCGCGCACGGCATCCTCGATCGCATCGATCTCCTCCGCAACGACGCGCGTCGCAGCAGAGGCCACTGCGCGGAGCGCTGAACGCCGGAAGGCGCCGCTCAACGCGTCCGGCTCGCGGGGAGCGACCTCTTCGAGTCGATCCGCGATGAAGTCCTCGGCGAACGTAATCTCTGCCTTCAATATGTACTCGGCGGGCGTGAGCTGTCGCGATTTGACGTCGCGTACGAGATGCACACTCAGCCGCGACCGCAGCACGTCGGCGAACTTCGCTTCGATTTCGGGCGGCGCGGCCTTACCCAGCAGCAGACCCCGATTCTCGATGACGAGGAAGAGGGCAACGCCGCCGAGAAGCAGACCAACTAGGATCGACCCGACCGAGTCCCAGATAGGCTGCTTGGTCCAGTACGTCAGTCCGATGCCTGCGGTTGCCAACAGCAGGCCGAACACGGCGACACCATCTTCGAGCAGTACGGCAAGCGTTGCCGGATCGGCCTTCCTACGCAGATACTTCAGGTACGGCATGCTCCCGGCGGTGCGGAGCGAGGTACGGACCGCATAGACGAGGACGGCTCCCTCGACGAGAAGGGATGCGCCGAGCACGACGAATGTCACGGGACCGAGGTTCGGTTCGCGTGGTGAGAGGACGCCCATGATGCCGTGGTAGACGGTGACGCCACAGCCAATGAAGAAGACGCCGGACGCCGAAAGGAGCCCGAAGACGAACTGTTCGCCACCGTAACCGTAGTGATGCTCACGGTCCGGCTGCCGGGCGCTGCGACGAAGACCGACGAAGAGAAGCACCTGATTGCCCGTGTCGGCCAGGCTATGGATGGCTTCCGACAGCATCGACGCTGAGCCCGAGAACGCGAACGCGACGAGCTTGAGCGTCGCCACGAATGCATTCGCGGCGAGCGCAGCCAGGACGGACTTCGCAGACGTCTTTTCGATGGTCACGGGCTCATCGTAGTCAAACTGTCGAGCGCGGATCATCCCGCCGCGCGACCCAACTGCACGGGGCGTGGTCGTCACGAGCTTCGACGAAGGGATGTTGGTCCCCGTTCGCTACGTCGACAACGGTCGGCGTGGGGGATATCGATTGAGGACTTGGTGCTCCCCTCGGTTCGACTATGCGCGGGGGTGACGCCGTTAATTCAGCCGCCGCCGCCCCCTGGGAAGCGAAGCCCCCGTGCGCGACTACCGCCGCCTGGTGGACGGCGCCGCCCGTGTCGGTCCGAGCGTTCGTCTGTTCGTTCTCCTCGCGGCGAGGAGGGGGGCGGCAATGTCAGCCACTCACGAAGGGCTGCAGCAGCCTTGCGGCTCGTGGACTTGGACCAACCAATGAGGACTTTCATTGCGGCCCGGACTACCGGCCGGGGTCCAGCAGTTGACCACGCCTGCGGGGTGAAGCCACCCGAATATATCAATAGTGGTTGTCCACACTATCGATCCAACGGTAGGAGTGGTGCATGTCCACTCTCCGTCAGACGATCGAAGCCCACGCCCACGAGTTCGCCGCCGCCATCGTTCAGGCCCTCCGGGGCGCCAGCCTCGACGAACTGGTGAGCATCACGGGAGGCCAGGCCACTGCTCCTCGCGCACCTCGCGCGAAGACCAACGGGGCCACCACGGCCGCCCCGGAGGTCGCCAAGAAGGTCTCGAAGAAGGCCGGCCGGCTCGGTCGCCGCTCGGCTGACGACATCGCGCGGACGCTCGAGCAGATCGTGGCCGTTCTGGCGAAGCATCCCGAGGGGCTCCGTGCGGAGCAGATCAAGGCCGCCCTCAACCTCGACACGCGGGAGGTTCCGCGACCGCTCGCTGAGGGCTTGAACAGCGGCGCCCTGACGAAGTCCGGACAGAAGAGGGCAACGACCTACTTTGCCGGGGGCGGCAAGAAGCGCGCGAAGAAGTAGCGCTGACATCGTCATCGAGGCGGACGCCGAGTGCACGAACGTGCACGGGGCCGACGCGAGCATTCCACCTTATCGGTCGCGGATGGACGAGCACGGCTTCGCATGCGCGAACCGCCGTGGCGTAGGCAACGACCTGCGCCACGCTCGTCGGTGGACGGCTTCGGAGAAGATGCACCCTCCTCGGGCTTGATGGCTTTCTGCGCAGCTTCAAGGTCGCGCCACCACTTCGCGACGGAAGTCGGCGAGGAGCACGCGCGAGATCCCCTCGTGCCCGAAAGGACGTCTCGGATCGCGGCGTGGCAAGGCGCTGCGCCGCGCCGTGACGCTAGCTTCGTCTGCGCCGCGCATGGCGTGCTAGACGTGGTCGCGATGCGTGCAGTGTGTCTTGCGGCGGCCGTGACGGTCGCGCTCTTGGGCTGTAGCGGTTGTTCGAAGAAGGAGGCGGAGGCCGAGAAGCGCGTCGAGGACGCGGCGCGCGCGCCCGCTCCGGAGAAGCCTGTCGAGAAGGAGGTCGCCAGGAACGCGGGCGACGCGGGAGGCGCGCCCGAGCGTGCCGATGCAGCCCTCGCGGGCGGTCCGTACAACGTCCTCCTCCTCACGATCGACAGCCTGCGCGCCGACATGCCGTGGGCCGGCTACGAGCGACCGATCGCGCCGCGCCTGAGCGCGCTCCACGCGCGGTCGGTCTCGTACGACAACGGCTACTCGACGTCGTCGTTCACGTCGAAGAGCGTCCCCGGCATGCTCACGGGCCGCTACCCGTCGGAGCTGGTGCGGACGGGATCGTTCTTCACGCGATATCTCTCGGCGGATCAGTTCGTGTGCAAGCACCTGGCCGCCGAGGGGATCCCCTGCGTCGGCGGTCACGCGCACATGTACTTCGCCCCGGGAACCTCGGGCTTCGAGACCGGCTTCGCGGCGTGGAAGATCGTGCCCGGCATCACGTTCGACTACCAGACCGATCCATACGTCACGAGCGACAAGCTCACGCCGCTCGCGATCGAGATGTTGAAGAACGTCTCCGCTCCGGCCGACGGCGGCGAGCGCCCGTTCTTCGCGTGGTTCCACTACATGGACCCGCACGACCAGTACAAGGCGCACGAGGAGAGCCCGAAGTTCGGCAAGCGGGCACGCGATCTCTACGACGAGGAGGTCTTCTACACGGACCTCTGGATCGGCAAGCTGCTCGACTTCGTCGAGGCGCAGCCGTGGGCGAAGAAGACCGCGATCATCGTGACCGCCGATCATGGCGAGGCGTTCGGGGAGCACGGCATCTACCGCCACGCGCACGAGGTCTGGGAGGAGCTCGTGCACGTCCCGTTCTTCTTCTACGTTCCGGGCGTGACGCCGCGCAGAATCGCGGCGGCACGCGGGCACGCGGATCTCGCGCCCACGGTCGTCGAGCTCCTCGGAGCGAAGAACGTCCCCGCGCTCCCGGGCAAGAGCCTCTTGAAGGAGCTCGCGGGCGGGGAGGCGGAGGAGCGCGACGTCATCGTCGACCTTCCGGAGGACGACTACAACGAACGCCGCCGCGCGCTGATCTACGGGCGGAAGAAGCTGATCGCGTTCGGCAACGACGTCCGGTTCTCGCTCTTCGACCTCGAGGCGGACCCGCGCGAGCAGACCGACCTCATCAAGAAGGAGCCCGAGCTCGCCGCCGAGATGCGCCGTCGCTACAAGGAGGCGAGCAAGAAGATCGAGGACGTCGCTCCGCGCGGCGGCATCCCGAAGAAGGACGCGAAGAAGGAGAAGTGACCGGGCGACGCGTCGGCAGTCCCTCGAGCTCGTGAGCCGCCGAGCTCGAGCAGGAGAGCCGGGCGGCGCTCTGCGGTTGCGGCCGGAGCCTCGCGAGGGGCATGCTCGGCACGTGACCGCCCCGGCTGACGCCTGGATCTCGAGGATCGCTCCCGAGCTCGTCGATGCTCGCTTCGGCGCCGAGGTCGTCTCTGCGGCGCTCGCGGCGCCGCGGGTCTACGCGGGCGCCCCTGCGCTCGACGCGGCCTCTCGGCTCGTCGCGAGCGTGGTCGCTGCTCCCGGCGGCAAGCGCCTCTCGACGCCGCTCGACGTGTCGGTGCGCGTCCGGGAGCCGAACGCAGTGCTCGACGTCGCCTGCGCGTGCCGGCATCCGCGCGTCTGCGAGCATGTCGTGTGGCTGCTCGTCGACGTGGCGTTTCATCCCGCGCTCCGCGCCGCGATCGCCGCGCGCGTGCCGACCGAGACGCTGACCTCCGAGCTCCCGGCGGTGCGAGCGAGCGCGCTGGAGGAGCGCACGCTCGGCGAGCGTCTCTCCGCATGGCTTCCTTCGCGCACGCTGGACGAGGCGTGGGAGCTCGATGTCGAGGCGATCGCGATCTCCACCGCCGCCGCCGCCGAGCCGAGGACCGCGCTGCTCCTCCGGCATCGCCGGCCGACGCATCGCGCGCTCGTGCCCGCGCGCGACGTCCTCGCGGCGCGGCTCGCACCGCGCCATCGTAGGCTCGTCGAGCTCACGGCTCCGTACCACCTCGACAAGAACGTGCTCGTCGCGACGCGCGGGCAGGCGTCGATCCTGGCGCATCTCCTGCGCGACGAGATCGGCCTCTACGCCAATCGCTTCAAGGCGCGTGTTCGCTTCTCGCGTGAGCTCGTGAGCCCGCGCGTCGAGCGTGACGGCGATCGGCTCGTTGCGCGCTGGTTCACCGAGGGTGGTGCGCTCGTCGGTGATGCCGGCACGACGTTCCTCCTCGCGGGGCCGTTCCCGTATCTCTGGCAGCCGGCCGAGCACGCGTTCCATCAGGTCGCGTCCGAGGTCGATCTCGACGCCGCGCTCGGCATGGCCCGTGTGCCTTCGCTGCCGCTCGGAGGCGACAACGAGGAGCGCGTGGGCCGCGCGCTGCTCCTCCGCGGCCGCGGTCTCGGCGTGACGCTCCCGGCCCCCGAGGTCTTCGGTCTCCCGCCGCTCGTGAAGCCGTCGTTCGAGCTGCGCCTTTCAGGCACGCCGCTCGACGTGGTCGGAGACCTCACGGCCGTGTACTCGATCGGCAAGGTGCCGGTAGCCGCACACCGGAAGGACGGCGACGGTCGTGACGTCGAGGCCGAGGCCGAGGCGCTCGCACGTGTCCACGAGGCCGGCTTCGCCGCCACTCAGCGCGGCTTGATGGCATCGGAGGAACGCGCGGTCCTCTTGTGGCAGGAGGGCCTCGCTCGCCTTCGTGCGTCGGCTTCGCCTCGCTTCGAGGTGCTGGTGGCGGAGTCGCTCGCCAACACGAAGGTCGGGCCGCCGGTACAGATGGACCTCCGCGTGAGCTCCGAGGTGGGGTGGCTCGAGGCCGAGCTCGAGTTCCGCGCCGGCGCGCTCGGTGTCGAGCTGGCGCGGATGCATCGCGCGCTCGCGGAGGGCCGGCGCTGGGTGGTCCTCGAAGGCGGCACGCTCGCGCGGATCTCCGAGGACGTCGCCGCGCTCGTCGACGAGGCGCGCACGCTCGACGCGGGCAGGGGAGCGATGCGTCTGCCTCCGCATCAGTTCGGGCGGATCGCGCGGTGGATCGAGCTCGCCGATCGGCCGGACTCGCGGATCGCCGTCGCGGTCGATCCACGCGCCGAGTCACTCCGTGCTCGCTTGCGCGATCTGGCGAAGAGCCCGCGCGCGTGCGTCCCCTCGAGGCTCGAGACGACGCTGCGCCCGTATCAGCTCGTCGGCCTCGCGTGGCTCCAGCTCCTGAAGGAGCTCGGCGCGGGCGGGCTCCTCGCCGACGACATGGGCCTCGGCAAGACGCTGATGACGCTCTCGTTCCTCGCGCGCTGGAAGGAAGACGGCGGCGCCCGGCCGGCGCTCGTCGTCGCGCCGACGTCGGTCGTCGGCAACTGGGTCCGCGAGGCGGAGCGCTTCACGCCCGGGCTCCGCGCGATCGCGTGGACAGGGCCGGCCGCCGGGAGGCGAGAAGCGGCGCTCGACGAGCACGATCTCGTCGTGACGACGTACGGTCTCCTCCGTCGTGAGGCGACGCGGCTCGCGAAGACGCGCTTCGGCTGCGTGATCCTCGACGAGGCGCAGAACGTGAAGAACCCGGCGTCGGCGACGGCACGGGCTGCGCGCCGGCTCGACGCCGAGATGCGCCTCGCGCTCACGGGCACGCCGGTCGAGAACCGCCTCTCGGAGCTCTGGTCGCTGATGACGTTCGCGAACCCCGGGGTGCTGGGGACGGCGGCGGATTTCGACGAGCGCTACGAGCGCCCGATCGGAATCCGCCCCGACGGCGCCGTCGCCGCGGAGCTGCGTGCGACGGTGCGACCGTTCATCCTCCGGAGGACGAAGGCCGAGGTGCTCGTCGATCTGCCCCCGAAGACCGAGATCGATCGCGTGTGCGTGTTCGGGCTGAGACAGAGGCGTGCCTACGACGCGCTTGCGCTCGCGGTGCGCGAGGCCGTTCGCCGGGCTCCGGAGCGTCGGCAGGGCGCGCGGACACAGCTCGCCGTCCTCACCGCGCTCCTGCGGCTCCGGCAGATGGCGTGCGATCCTCGCCTCGTCGATCCGGAGGCGCGCCCGGAGGACAGCGCGAAGCGCGCGAGCTTCCTCGACCTCGTCCGCGAGCTCGTCTCCGAGGGGCGCCGCGCGCTCGTCTTCTCGCAGTTCGTCGAGCTGCTCACGCTCTGGCGCGAGGACCTCGATCAGGCGAAGGTCGCCTACGAGTATCTCGACGGCTCCACGACCAATCGCGAGGCCGTCGTCGATCGCTTCCAGAACGGGACCGCGCCGCTGTTCTTGATCTCGCTGAAGGCAGGAGGCGCCGGGCTGAACCTGACCGCGGCCGACACGGTCATCCATTGCGACCCGTGGTGGAACCCTGCGGCGGAGGACCAGGCGACCGATCGCGCGCATCGGATCGGACAGCAGCGCGCGGTCACGGTCGTCCGCCTCGTCGCGCGCGGGACGGTCGAGGACAAGATCGCGCTTCTCAAGCGTCAGAAGCGGGAGCTCGCGGAGGCGATCGTCGGCGCGGACACGAGCGCGCTCTCGGGCCTCGCGGACGAGGACATCGACGTGCTCCTCGGGGACGTCGAAGGCGAGCTCGACGACGAGCCCGACGCGGAGGGCACGTAGCAACCATCGAATCGGGGCGACGACAAACGAGAAGCGGGAAGGTGGACCGGAGACCGATCCTTCCTTCCCGCTCGTGTGCCTCGTTCGGCGCATCGCTCGTGAAGAGCGACGCGCGCTACGGCTTCACGCGATCTGGGCGTTGTTGCCCGCCTCGAGCGCCTCGACGGAGTCGATCATCGGCGTCTGTCCGCGCGAGGCGGCGACGCGGCCGCCCTCCGGCGGATCGAACGGCGCCCGTCCGAGCTGCTTCGTCTCGAAGCGCGGGAGGAACGCGGGGATGACGTAGCCGCGGATGACCCACCACCAGAAGCTCCTCCAGTTGAGGTCCGGGTGGATCTTGTCGGCGATCTTCGCGTGCTCCGCGTACGCGGTGCTCCAGTGCGCCGCGGCGTTGGCGTGATGCACGGTGTGGAGGCCGTTGTTGAACACGAGGAAGTTGAACACGCGCCCGGTGATGTTCCGCGAGTGGTTGTACTTCGACCACGGATCGCAGTGCACGTGCTGCATGTAGTTGAACCACATCATCGAGTACGAGCCGAGGAGGGTCGGGAGGCCGAAGGCGAAGATCCAGACCTTGAACCCGACCCACACGCCGTTCAGCGCGACGGACGCGATGAGCGTTCCGACGAGCGCTCCGATCCAGACCACATACTGCGTGATGATCTGTCTGTAGAGCCTGGGGTTCGCGGTCTTCGCCTTGGCGATGTACTCCTTGATCGGAAACGACTGGTAGTACGCCGAGACGAAGAAGTAGCTGAGCGCGATGTACCAGACGTTCCGGTTCGTGTGGCGCCACGTGATCGTCGCGTCGCCCTCGCGGTTCAGGTGCTTGTGGTGATTGAGATTGTGGGTCGGGACCCACGCGAAGACCGGGTACCCGTAGAAGATCGAGAGCCAGTACGAGTAGAAGGAATTCAGACGCTTCGACGTGAACGTCGGGCAGTGCTGGTGGTTGTGAACCATCGTGCCCGCAGCCACCGCGAGGTAGAGGCTCAGCGGCGTGAGGTACGGCAGCAGCGTCGGGTTCCTGAGCTGCGCGACGAGTACCACGGGCATCGCGAGGGCCCAGACCAGGGAGCGGTAGTCGGCCGGATTACGCGGAAGCATCGGGCTTTGGGGTAGCTTCGACTGGTTCGTGGAGCAAGCGCGAAACCACACATTTTTCCGTCAGGACCGTGTCATCGTGAGGGCTGCGCAGCGCTCTTCGCAGTCTCGGGTGCAGACTTTGCCGATGGCGGCTCTCAGGCCTTCTCGGCCATCGCTCGTGGCGCAAATCCCGCGGGTGGGGGCGCGGACTCGGGGGATCGTCACGGCACCTGCGGAGCAACTCGAAGCGCTCCCCCGGTCGCTGGTCGCGTGCGTTGGCGAGGCAACGGAGGAGGCCGTCCCCAGCGCGTAGTCGTCTACGCGCGGGGATCGCTGATGCTCTCGGACGCGAATCGTGGGGAGTGCCGGCAACGGAGTCAGATGGCTGAGGTTCGGGCGCGCCGGCGGTTGGAGACCGTCCCTCGCGTTCGACTCCTCCGCGGGCGTCGAGCCGTCCGCCGGTTCGCCAGCGCGCATTCGCGGCGAGCGGTCCCGTCGGCTTCGGGATCGCGTGCTCGTCGCTCGTCGCTCGTCGCTCGTCGCTCGTCGCTCGTCGCTCGTCGCTCGTCGCTCGT